>ULQL01030085.1_pt1 | contig 36188 bp, 33 predicted proteins | sample 1954411 | NCBI WGS metagenome assembly ULQL01 (sample SAMEA4835654, study PRJEB28245) | human gut metagenome | biome: gut microbiome; material: fecal sample | place: Denmark | collected 2008 | reverse complement strand
GGCTGCCTCCCGCCGTTATCGCCAGAGCCGGACAAGTGCTGGAACAAATGGAAAAGCAGGGTTCTTATGAAATCAATTTCATGAACGACCTGCCTTTATTCGCTTTGGTTAAAAAGAAAGCGGAAACAGAAAAAACGGAACCGGAAAAAATATCCGAACCTTCTCCCGTTATCGAAGCCTTAAGTAAAATTATCCCCGACAACCTGACGCCCAGGCAGGCTCTGGACGAACTGTACAGATTAAAACAACTGGCAGATCAAAACAAATGACATTAAAACACGATCTGGAACAGGCATGGAATACCGCCGCGCCGGCCGATAAAAAAGCGGCGCCGGCCGCGGTATTGCGGCAAAAGCGCGACCAAATTCTGGCAAATCTGGCACAGACGCTGAATTCGCCGTCAATCAGCGGATTGGAAGCGATGTTTTTCCATGCCGACGAACTGGATCAAATGCTGTCGGAAACAATGACCTTTTTGAACGAAACCGTTTTTCCCGGCGCGGGGAACGGTTTGGCGCTGGCGGCCGTCGGCGGATACGGACGAAAAGAACTGGCGCCGTATTCGGACGTTGACGTGCTGTTTTTGTTTAATGAAGGCGATCAGGAAAATCTGGAAATCGTTTCCTTTATCACTTCTCTGTTGTGGGACGCGGGGCTGAAAGTCGGATCGTCCGTCCGCACACCCGCGCAATGTATTTCAGAAGCTCGCCGTGACGTCAGTATCCGGACAAATCTGCTGGAAAGCCGTCCGGTGTGGGGGAACAAAGCTTTGTTCAACGATTTCTGCGCCCGGTATGAAACGCTGCGCACTGACGGAACACAGCGGGAATTTGTCGAAGCAAAACTGGACGAACGCCGAACGCGTTATAAACGTATGGGACAATCGAAATACATGCTGGAACCCAACGTTAAAGAAGGCCGCGGCGGCCTGCGCGATCTGCATTTGATGTTCTGGCTGGCAAAATATCTGTTCGGCATTACCGATATGCCCGATTTGGTCGGCTTGGGGATTCTAAGTCCCGTCGCCTGTCACAAATTTTTAAAAGCGCATCGTTTTTTAGCGGCCGTCCGCTGCCATCTGCACCTGTTAAACGGCAAGGCGGGCGATATTCTGACATTTGACGCGCAACAGAAAATCGCGGAACGAATGGGATACGTCAGTCGTACGGGGCAGTCCGCGGCGGAACGGTTTATGAAGCATTATTACCTGACCTGCAAAACGGTCGGGGAACTGTCCGGCCAGATTACCGTGGCCATTACCGACATTTTAAGCGGAACGCCTCTGATTGCTCCGCTGAAAGACACAACCGACTTTTACCTGATCAACAACCGGATCGCCTTTAAAGACCACCTGCATTTTAACGAAAATCCGCTGGCTTTGTTACAGGCGTTCGTTTTAAAGCAGCGTTTAAAGTTATCCCTGAATCCGCAGACATTACAGTTGATAACGGATAATTCAAAATTAATGCGCCGCGTGCGCAATATGCCGGAAACACGGCAAATGTTCTTTGAAATTCTGCTGTCGGATTCTCCGGAATCGTCCCTGCGCCAAATGGCGGAAAGCGGCGTTTTAGGTTACCTGATTCCCGAATTTCAAAATATCGTCGCACAAGTACAGTTCGACCTGTACCATGTTTATACAACGGACGAACACACGTTCAAAGCCGTCGGTTTTTTATCCGATACCGAAGAAGAATTAATGCCGCAGTCAAAACGGGCGTTATATCTGGGGACTTTGCTGCATGACATAGGCAAAGGGCTGGGCGGCGACCATGCGGCCAAAGGCGCGGAACTGGCAAAAAAAATAACGGCGGAACTGGGCGTAGAAAACGACGACGCCGAAACGGTCGTCTGGCTGGTCGGGCACCATTTGATGATGAGCGAAACAGCCTTTAAACGCGACATCTTTGACCCCAAGACAATCAAAGATTTCGTTGACGTCGTTCAGTCGCCCGAACGTTTAAAGCTGTTATACGCTTTAACCGCCGCAGATATCAAAGCCGTCGGACCGAACGTTTGGAATTCTTTTAAAGATAAATTGTTAAAAGACTTGTTTACACTGGCTTTGGAAAAAATGCAGGGAGCGGACAGCCGTGCGCGCTGCCTGACGCCGGCGCAAAAACAAATGGCGGGAAAAGCGGCCGCCGGACAATACGCTTTTTCGATCACGACGGACGCCGAACGCGCCGTCAGCGAATTTATTGTCCTCGCCCCCGACCATGACGGTTTGTTTGCCGAAATTACCGGCGCCATGGCGATTGAAGACGTTTCCGTCGTCGAAGCCCAGATCGCGACGCTGGACAACGGCATGGCGCTGGATACTTTTTTAATTCAGGAAACCAACCTGTTAAATGAAAAAAAGCCTTTGAATTCCGCGAAAAAAATACAGCGCCTGCAAAACAGCATCATGCGGGCGGATACGGCCGCAATCAAAGAAAAACTGCGATTAAAACGGTTAAAAGCGCCCGCTTCGTCCGTTTTATGGTGTCCGCCCAGAGTTTTCATAAACAACGCAGCGTCCGATTCCTGCACGCTGATTGAAATCAACGGCACGGACTGCACCGGATTTCTGCACGCCGTAACGCACACGATGACAAAATTGAATTTAAAGATTGTGTCCGCGCACGTTTACACGTATGGTTCCCGTATTGTCGACGTGTTTTACGTCACGGACGAAAACGGCGGTAAAATTACCGGCGGCGACAAAGTGCAACAAATAAAAACAGCTTTATTGGATACGATCAATGGCAGCGCCGCTTTCAGTGATTAAATCAATTCTAACCGTCGGAGGCTGGACGATGGTCAGCCGCGTCTTGGGATTTGTCCGCGATTTGCTGATCGCGAATTTCATGGGGGCGGGCATGATTGCCGACGCTTTTTTCGTCGCGTTCAAGCTGCCGAATTTATTCAGAAGCCTGTTTGCCGAAGGCGCTTTTAACGTCGCGTTCGTCCCTTTGTTTTCAGAACGCCTGGAAACAAAAGGAAAAGAACAGGCGCGCCTGTTTGCCGAAGAAGCTTTTTCCGCTTTGTTTTACATTGTCCTGCTGTTTACGGCAGCCGCCGAAATCGCCATGCCTGTTTTCATTATGCTTCAGGCGCCGGGTTTTATCGAAGATCCCGAAAAGTTTGACGCAGCCGTCGTCATGGCGCGCATTACGTTTCCCTATCTGCTGCTGGTATCGTTAAATTCACTGCAAAGCGGCATATTGAATTCAATGGGATATTTTGCCGCGGCGGCTTTAACGCCGGTACTGCTGAATCTGACGATGATCGCGTCGCTGTTTGCCTTTACGCCTTTGTTCGGCGGCAATTACGGTTACGCTTTGTCCGCCGGCGTCGCGGCGGCGGGCGTTTTTCAGCTGTTATGGCTGATCTGGCATACGCGCCGCGCCGGGCTGCCTTTGGGGCTGCAAAGTATCAAACGAGTCCTGCACAATAAATCCGAAGAATTAAAACTGCTGATGAAACGTATCCTGCCCGGCGTGTTCGGATCCGGCATTTATCAGATCAATTTGTTTTTAGACACTTTATTCGTTTCTTTTCTGGCAACGGGTGCCGTTTCCTGGCTGTATTACGCCAACCGGCTGTATCAGCTGCCGGTCGGCATTATCGGCGCGGCAATCGGAACGGCGCTGCTGCCGATTTTGACACGCCAATTAAAAGCCGGAGAAAACGAACAAGCGCAAAACAGTTTAAACCGGGCGCTGGAATTTGCCCTGCTGGCCTCGGTTCCCTCCATGGCGGGATTAATGGTGTTAAGCGGACCGATTATCGCCGTTTTGTTTGAACGCGGAGCCTTCGATTCGACGGCGACGATTAAAACGGCAGCGGCCTTATGCGCTTATGCTTCCGGGCTGCCGGCCTATATTCTGTCAAAAACGCTGGCCCCCGTTTTCTATGCGCGCGGCGATACCGTCACACCGGTACGCATCGCTGCCTGGGCTTTGGGGCTGTATATCGCTCTGTGTTCCGCGTTCCTGCCCGTGTTCGGGTATGTCGGCATTGCTCTGGCCACCGGAATCGTCGCCTGGATCAATGTGATTCAATATATTTTGCGCATCAAAAAACAACGGCTGCATCAGACGGACAAAACCTTTAAAAAACGGACGGCCTCGATTGTTTTTTCAACGCTGCTTATGACCGCGACCGTCGGCATGTTGAAAAAAGAAACGGATATTTGTTTCCCGGACTGGATACATGGGGAACAACTGTTAAAATTCGGACTGCTGACTGCCCTGATCATGGCCGGCGGTATCGTCTTTACCGTATTTGTCCTGATTTCGGGCGGCGTTGATCTGAAAGAAATAAAAAGCCGGCTGCGTAGAAAAAAAACGGGGTGATCCTGCCATGAAAAAAGCGGTTGTTTTTGTGTTTCTGCTGTTCTCCTTGCCGGTATCCGCCCAGATAACGATAAAAAACGAATCGGCGGAACCGTTTAATTTTTCGGACGCTCTGCTGGCCGCGGCAAAGGATTGCCTGCCCTATTCTGAAGATTTTACGCAGGCAAATCCCCGTTTAAAGGCTCTCGGCGCCCTTTTCGGCAACGTCCCGTTTTCCATACAAATTACCGTTAAAGGAAAAGACGAAGCCGGTTTCTGCGCCTTTTCCGTCGTTAACGGTCTGTTTGGCAGCACCGTCTGCCGTGTTTCACCCGAACAGCGTCAAGAAATCTATCAGGCCATGCTGGATCGTTCGACAACTCCCGTTACGGAAAGTTTTACGACTTATTTGTTTTTGGAAACGCCGGACGGGAAAAAAGAAAAAATTCCCATGCAGACAACCATGACCGACAATAAATTCAATATTGTCTGGAACAAAATCAACAATACCGCCTGCGAAATTCTGGAACCGACAAAACAGGACGAAGAAAAATTAAAAGAACAGCTTTTATCTTTCCCGCCGGAGTTTATTGAAAAAATTCGATCCTGCCTTCCCGGATCTTTGGAAAAAAATTTTCTGTTCCTTTCAACGGAAATTACTGTCCGCGGAAAAGAAAACGGCAGGTGCGTTCTGTCTTTTCCGCCGTTTGAACTGCTTCTAACCGACGAACAGCTTGACGGCATCGGCGGACTGGAAGATTTGTATGATCTGGCCGAAGACGATACCGCCGCCCGCTATGTTCCCGAATATCAGGCGGACGGACTGTTGTACGCGCTGAACGCCTGCGCGCGAAATGAAAAAGAATACAAAGGCCCGGTCAAAACCCAAACGATAAAAAACATTAAAATACAAACCGGCGTTCAATCCGTTTTTTCCGGCGGCGGCTGCCAAATCAAGCTGGCCAACGTCATTGAAAAAAACAATCAGAAAAAAGGATTCGGCAAAATCTGTCACATTCCCCAAAACGAACTGAGCGGATTATTGTCGCCGCATCAGGCGGAACTTTCCGGCGCGCCGACAGTCGCCGCGGCCGCGAACGGAGAAATCTTCTCGTCTTATTCCTATAACGAAAAAACAGCGAACGCCGACCGGGAACTGCTGCAAAAACTGTTTGCTCACGGTTGGTGCAGATAAAAAAACTCCGCCGCAGCGGAGTTTTTTACTTTAACGTCTGGCGCCGATCGCTTTTCTGACCCGTTCCATCGTTTCTTTGGCAATAACGCGAGCCTTTGCCGCCCCCTGAGCCAGAATATCGTCGACTTCATCGTGATGCGCCATATAATAATCGTACTTTTCACGCATCGGCGACAAATAGGCGTTCATAACTCCAAACAGCTGTTTTTTGGCTTCCGACCACAAAATGCCGTCATGAAAAGCCTGCTCATAAGCCGCGATTTGTTCCGGCGACGCGAACAATTTATACAGCGTGAACAAAATGCTGTTCGTGTCTTTCGGATCATTCGGCGCGGAACAATCCGTTTTGATCGACATGACGCATTTATGCAGCTGTTTTTCCGGACAGAACAAAGGAATGACGTTGTTATAGCTCTTCGACATTTTCCGCCCGTCCAAACCCGCCAGCGTCGCGACCTGTTCGCTGATTTTTTCGCACGGCACCATCAAGGATTTACCGTATTTTTTATTAAAGTACTGCGCGATATCGCGGGCAATTTCGACATGCTGCTTTTGATCCTGGCCGACGGGGACATACTTTGTGTTAAACAGCATAATATCCGCCGCCATTAAAATCGGATAATTGTACAGCCCCATGTTGATATCGGCGTCGCGGTCAACGCCGGCCGCTTCGTTTTTTTCAACGCAGGCTTTATACGCATGGGCGCGGTTCATCAGCCCTTTCGGCGTAACGTTGGAAATAATCGTCGTTAATTCAAACACTTCTGGAATATCGGACTGTCTGTAAAAAACGGCTTTGTCGGGATCCAGACCGGCGGCCAGCCACGTGCAGGCGATTTCATAAAAATATTTCTGCATGTCCGCCGCAGACTGCAGCGTCGTCAGTGCATGATAATCCGCAATAAAATAAAAACATTGCGCATCGGGATCTTTCATCAGTTCAACGGCCGGTTTGATCGCACCGAAATAGTTTCCCAGATGCGGCGTTCCGGTCGGTTTTACACCCGTAAGAATAATATTTTTCATTCAAAAGCCTCCAAATAACAAAGCCGTTTTTGTATTAACATAAAAAGCCCGCCTTTGAAAAGCGGGCTTTTGATTTTTCAAAAAAATCTTTTAATCCAGATGTTTCAGCCCCGCGCGCAAATAGTCATATCCCGTAATGACCGTCAGCAAAGCGGCAACCCAGATCAACACTTCACCCACTTCGCCGAAATAGCAGAACCACGGGGAAAAATCAGCCACCATCAGCATGGGGATCGCCACCATCTGAATACCCGTTTTCCATTTTGCCAACCGGGTTACGGGCAGTCCGATTCGGATTTCCGCCAAAAACTCACGCAATCCGGAAACCAGAACTTCGCGGCACAAAATAACGACGGCCGGCCACAATCCGGTATACCCCAAACGGTCATAAGCCGCCATCATCAACAATGTCGCGGCGACCAGCAGTTTATCGGCTATCGGATCGAAAATCCGCCCCAGACTGGAAGTGCTTTTGAACTTTCTGGCCAGGTATCCGTCAAAATAATCCGTTATGGACGCTGCAATAAACAGTCCGCAGCCCACCCACGCGGCCAGAATACCGGGGAAAGAAAAGGAAGCCACCACGCCCGGAATAACCAAAATCCGCATAAATGTCAGGTAATTCGGTATTTTCTGTTTAAAAGTTTGTTTTTCCGTCATCTTTCAATCCGAATATCATAAAGTTTTAAATAATATATACTAATCTCCGCCGGATCACCAGAGTGTAAAATAAAATTTTTTACTTACACCGCTTCTTTCTTTTTATGCCGTTTCACCCATAGCCTCAAGCAGTCAGAAAGGTCATCGTCAGCCGGCGGCATCGGATATTTATCCGGTTCCAGCCCCGCGTTTTCCGCATCGACAAAATCAATTTTCTGTCCTTCCGCCCCGACGGGGATCCCCTGCCACGACCGGCAGACAAACAAAGGCATGACCAAATGAAACGTTTCGTATCCGAACGATGCGAATGTCAGCGGTTCCAAATGTTCAGGAACAACGATTATGTTCAGTTCTTCCTTTAATTCGCGGCACAAAGCGTCCTGCGGCGTTTCGCCCGTTTCGATCTTGCCGCCGGGATATTCCCAGAAACCGGCCAGATTTTTGCCTTCCGGCCGGCGCGACAACAGCACTTTGAAATCAGACGTAATCAGCGCCCCGGCAACGACCCACACAACTTTCATCTTTTTCCCCTATTTCGGTAGCCAGATGGATCCCGGATTTTCCAGATCGCCGCTGTTAATGTCAATCACGTCAAAACGGTAAACTTTTACTGTCGGCGACCAGTAATCCATAGGCAATCCGGCTTTTTGTTTCAAATACGCCAGAAATTCTTCCGGCGAAGAAAACGTTTCCCATACCTGCGGCAAAAACAAAGCTTTATTCGACCGTTCCCGCAGAATTAAACCGTCCTGATGCGGCTTGATTTTCGCCAGCAGATCTTTTTCGTTTTCAAACCGGACCGGCGACGGGCGCGTTAAAATGGATATAGTGATTTCCGCATTTTTGATTTCTTCTTCGTTCAAAGGAATAAAACGAAAATCCGAAAAAGCGGCCGCATACGCGTTTTCGGCGATATCTTCCAGAATAGAACGCTTCGGTTCGCCCGACCCGGCACTGCCGCGAAGCGCGCCGTTATAGTAAATATTGACAAACGTCGCACCTTTCTGCCGCAGCTCTTCGGGATAGCGTGATTCCCGCAGACGCAGCGGACGGCCGCGTTCAAATCCGGTCACGATCGACTGAGCCGCGACGCGCAGCAAAGATTCCTGGTTGGCCTGCAAAATATTTTCCATCTGCACTTTGTTGTCTTCGGCCCCGTCGTTTGTTTCATAAACGCCGAACGCCCCGAATCCGACGACTTTGTCTGCCCCCGGAAAAGCATCGGCCGACGTCTGCAGCTCGATTGTCTGAACGGAAAAATGATTTTCCCGCACATATGCCAGCAGCCCGGCAACGAGAAGCGGCGCGCAGAAATGTCTTGATTTGATTTTTGTGTATTCTTCTTTTTCCAGCAGTTTCGATATGTCATAAATATCCGATTTGACTTTTTCTTCCTGTTTGCCCGAAGACATGTCAGTCGAAATAACAATCACTGTTTCCGGCCCGCCCCAGACGGCCGCGATCAGGTCGGAAACCTGTTCGATGCTGGCGTCTTCGACCAAAATCGGCATGATTTTAACGTCTTTGCCGAAAACCGCGCTGACAAAAGGCAATTGCATTTCCAAAGACGATTCGGCTTCATGCGCGTCGCTGTCAAATCCGATGCCCTGAATTTTCAACAGCTTATCCGTCAACTCCTGATCGACTTCAAAACGCTGGTTCGGCATTTCCCAATATTTGGCTTGAGAAAGCGAAATCCCAAAATATTTTCCCTGATGCGACGATCCGATCAAAACGACGCGTTTAACAAAAGGCTTCAACCGCCGCAATGCCGCATATCCGGCCGCGGCAACGTCGCCGGAAAAATAAAAAGCGTTATGCGGAACAATAATCACTTTCGGAATTTCCGAAGCCGGCAGACGCAGACGACGGTCGGCCGATTCGATCAGCTCTGCCGTTTTTTTGGACAGTTCCCGGGCGTCGCGAGGATAAGAAACTCCGGCCGCGACAGGATACCTGATTCGCTGCGGCATCATATTCTGCGCGGACAAATCAACAGGCAACAGGCAAAAAAGCAAAAACAGAACGATCGAAAATCTCACCGGATTATCCCTCAATTATTCCGCCGGCCGGGAAACGCACCGGACAAACGAATCAAACAAAGCATTCATCATATCCGCGTAAAAATCCGGGCCGGGCGTCAGGTCGATACCGGCCGGATCCAGCACGCCGGAAACGACGGGCATATCTTCCGCGACAACCTTTAATCTTTTATCAGAAAACTGCGGTTCTGCAAACAGGCATACTTTTCCCGACTGTTTCATTTTTTCGCGCAGGCCGCTGATCCGCCCGGCTCCGGCAGCATGATGAGGATCAATAAAAACCGCGCCGATCGGCGTTAAATCAAAACTTTTTTCAAAATACTGATACGCGTCATGAAACGTCACGTACGGCGTTTCGGCATACGGGCGGAGCATCTTTTTACCCTTCGCTTTCAATTCTCGCATCTGATTTTCAAACCGGGCCGCATTTTCCCGATAAAGCGCCGCATGACCGGGATCCAGAGCCGCCAACTTTTCCGCCGCGATCCGCGCCGTCCGCGCCATATTGTCGGGATCCAGCCAGAAATGCCCGTCGATATCGGCAAAGCTTCCTTCTGCACGCGCCGGATAAACCGTCATTTCCGGATCGGCCAGAAAAGCAACGTTTTTATCCGACAGGCCGGCGGAAACCAGCGGCTTTTGCAAAAACGATTCCAACGCCGGACCGCCCCAGAACAAAACGTCGGCCTTTGACAGACGCTGCATGTCGGACGGTTTTAAGTGATAATCATGCACGGACACTGCCGGATTTAACAGTAATTCCGGTTCGCCGACGCCCTGCATGACCGCGCTGACGGCAGAATGAAGCGGCGCGACGGAAACAATGACGGCCGGCCGGGCCGAAACGGATCCGGTCAAGAACGCAATACAGCAAAAAAACGCAAAAGCCGTTTTAAAAAACATAAAAAAATTATCCTCTTTTCCTTTATTGTGTATTACGCTATGACAGGAAAAACAAGTTCTAAAACCGGATAATTCCATGCCCGAACAACAAGAAGCTCTGGTCAAACTGGACAATGTATGTCTGAGTTTTAATGATATTTCCGTACTGGACAATATTTCTTTTGAAATACTGCCGGGACGGATCGTTACGTTGATCGGCCCGAACGGCGCAGGAAAAACAACGCTGCTGAAAATCATTCTGGGCATTATCCGGCCGGACAGCGGCAGTATCCGGAAAAAACCGGGGATCAAAATCGGTTATATCCCGCAAAAACTGAACTTATCCCGCGCTATTCCGCTGACAGTCAAACGTTTTTTATGTCTGGACGCCCCTTACGGCGACAAAGAACTGGCCGGCGTTTTAAAACAGACCGGCCTGCCGCCGGAAATTCTGCAGCGCAGCGTTCACCCTTTGTCCGGCGGGGAAATGCAGCGCGTCATGCTGGCCAGAACATTGTTAAAGCAACCCGATCTGCTGGTGTTGGACGAACCGGCGCAAGGGCTGGATCCGGTCGGCGAAGAACAGTTTTATGCTTTGCTGGACGAATTAAACCAAACAAAAAAGTGCGCCATTGTCATGGTGTCGCACGATCTGCATATCGTCATGGCCGGATCGCATCAGGTATTGTGCATCAACCGTCATATCTGCTGTTCCGGCGCTCCCGATGAAATCGCCGATCTGCCGGGATACCGCCGTCTATACGGTGAAAAACCGGCTTTGGCCGTTTATCGGCATCATCATGACCACTTGCATCTGCCGGACGGGAGCATTCAACATGTGGACTGAACCTTTTATCCTGCGCGGATTGACCGCCGCCGCCGCAATGGCGGTTCTGGCCGGTCCTGTCGGCTGTCTGATGATCTGGCGGCGCATGGCTTATTTCAGCGATACGCTGTCACATTCGGCTTTGGCCGGCGTTTTGCTGGGAATCGGTCTGGGAATCGGACAAAATGCGGGCGTCGCCGTTATCGTTTGTTTAACGGCTCTGCTGCTGGCGAAAGTTTCGGACAGGTTTATTATCGGCATGGATCTGCTGTTGCTGATTATCGGACAGACAGCTCTGTGTCTGGGAATTATCGGCTTGTCCTGTCTGCCGGGGATCAGAACGGATCTGACCGCCTATTTATTCGGCGACGTTTTATCCGTCACCGGCAGCGATTTGATTTTCATCGCCGCGACCGGCAGTCTGTGCGCCGTATTGTTGTTCTTTAACTGGAAAAAACAAATATTTGCCGCCGTCATGCCCGACGTCGCCCAAAGCGAAAACGTTTCAACGACGTTTCAATCCGCCGTTTTTATGATCGTAACGGCTTTATTTGTGGCGTTGGCCTTGAAAACAACAGGGCTGCTGCTGGTATCCGCTTTATTGATAATTCCGCCGGCGACAGCCCGTTTTTTTGCAAAAACACCCGAAACAATGGCGGTCGGAGGATCTTTAATCGGTTTATTTTGCGTCGTTGCCGGACTGGCCTGTTCAATTTATTTCGACACGCCCGCCGCCCCGTCGATGGAAGTCATCTGCGCTTTTTTATTTCTGCTGTGCTGCCTGTTACACCGCCGTAATAAAATAATCATGTAAACTTTCTTGCATCTTCCGCGATTTTTGATTTATATTTTTAAAGTTTTTAAGTGGATTTAAATTATGGCAACAATTGACGAACAACTTTTTTCAGATATCTGGTACACGCCCGATCATACTTTATACGTTCATGACGGAGAAACACGCTTCGGGTTAAAAGTGCTGGAGGTGGACGACGCGGAAGAATTCCATCAGGCTTTGGAAAGAGCCTATACGGGACGATCCAGTTACTCTATGGCTTACGGTTCCACGATGTACCGCGTCGAACGCGTTGCGACATTAACGGGCATTATGTATTCCGCCCGACGCATGCCCCGCAAGACGCCGGACGTCGTCAGACTGGGACTGCCGGAAGCCGTTACGAATCATTTAATTTCTTTAAACCGCGAATCCGGACTGATTCTATGGGCCGGGCCGACGGGCGCAGGGAAAACAACCTCCATTTCCTGCCTGATGCGTAAATTCCTGGAACGCGAAGGCGGCTATGCTTATACGATTGAAGATCCGCCCGAAATGCCGCTGGACGGTATTTATCAGTCCAAACGCGGCGGTTTAGGCATGTGCAAACAGACGGAACCGGATAACAACGACTGGGGCGAATCTTTGAAATCGGCTCTGCGCTGCCGCCCCAGATATATTCTGGTCGGCGAAATCCGAACCCCCGACTGCGCCAGCCAGATTCTGCGCGCGGCGACGTCAGGCCATCTGGTGCTGTCGACCATTCACGCCAACAGTGTGGAAGACGCGCTGAATTCCGTTATTAAATACGCCATGAGCGCGGATTTAAGCGAAGAACTGGCCGCAGACCTGCTGGGCCGCGGTATTCTGGGCGTTATTCATCAGAAATTACAGGGAATTAAAACAATGTTTCCTGAAGTGCGCTTTGTTTTTGCCAATCCCGATCCGACGGCGGCAGACCAGCTGCGCATCAGTATCAGAGACAGGCAGATCGCTCTGGGTACTTTAATGGAATCGCAGTCGGCGCGTATGTTTCAGGGCAAACCATTGTTCCGCGAACCGGAAGCTTAAAAAAAAGCCTCTTTATGAGGCTTTTTTTATGATTTTTTTAAATTCATGGCAGCGGAATTAATACAGAATCGCTCTCCGGTCCGTGTCGGACCGTCATTAAACAAATGCCCCAGATGAGAACCGCATTGCGCGCAGACGACTTCGGTGCGGATCATGTCATATGACAGGTCCGGTTTCAGACGCACACTGTCGCCGATCGCTTTATCAAAGCTTGGCCAACCGCAGGGACTGTCGAACTGGCTTTCCGAAGAAAACACTGCGTTGCCGCAGGCGGCGCAGCAATAAGTGCCGTCCTCCGTTTTACGAAAATACTTCCCGCTGAAAGGGGCTTCCGTCCGCCCCTGGCGCAAAACGGCATATTGATCCGGCGTCAGACGGCGGCGCAGCTCCTGTTCGCCGACGGTTCCGCGCGGAATAAAAGGAACATGGCAGACCGCTGTTTGAGGATTCTTTTCAAAATACTTTTGATGATATTCTTCAGCCGGATAAAACGATTCCGCCGGTACGATCAGAGTAACGACAGGTTTTCGGAAAACGGCCGCCCGAGTCAGTTCTTCAGCTTTGTTCAAAGCCGCCCGTCTTTGATTTTCGTCCGTAAAAAAAACAGCGGAGCGATATTGCGTTCCGATATCCGGCCCCTGCTTATTCAGACTGGTCGGATCATGCGCGGCAAAAAACAAATCCAGCAAAGAATCGTAACTGACTTTTTCGGCGTCATATTCGACTTCGACGGTTTCGGCATGGCCGGTCCGGCCGGAACAAACGGAACGGTAATCGGGATTTTCGGTTTTTCCGCCCATATAACCGACGCGAGTCGCCGTTACGCCCGGGACAGAATCAAACAGAGCTTGTATTCCCCAAAAACACCCGCCGGCAAAGAAAGCCTTTTGCGTTTTCATATTAAAAATCCCGTATGGTATCCTGCAATTCCAGTTTTTTTATTTCCAGCTTTTCGGATTTTTTTCTGATTTTTTCCGCGTCCTGTTTTATTTCCGCCTGTTTCAAGTCCGCTTCGGCTTTGGCGACATCGGCCTGTTTATCGCGAATCTTTGCCTGATGTTTTTCCGCCAGATTCTCATCGGAACAGTTTTCTTCAACGCCCCGCAAAGCCTTTTCAAGGCCGCGGATCTTAAACAGCTCCTGATTCGCCTGCGCCTGTTGGATTTGCAGTTGAATCTTCGATTTTTTTTCAGCGCACGTTTCCGCCTGCGCCTGAACGGAGGCAGAAACAAAAAACAATATGGTCATAACCAAGATTTTCATAGCCGATCCTTTCAATAAAAAAAGATATTGTCGAATCGAAAAGAAAATTTGTAAAGATCGACATAGTATGAAAAATCGGCGCCGTTTTCTTCTTTGGGCTTACACTTCCGCACCCGGAAAGTTTGTTCGCTCCGCTCACCCCTTGCGGGGCTGCCTGCGGCGTCGCGCCCTTACGGTCGCCGAACTCTCTCCTGAGAGTTCAAATCTTTGGGCTTACAACAAAAAAACAACCCCCTGTTACAAAAACAGGGGGTTGTTTTTTGGCGCGCCCAGAAAGATTCGAACTCTCAGCCTTCTGATCCGTAGTCAGATGCTCTATCCAGTTGAGCTATGGGCGCTTAAGCAAATCTTATATACGACGATGAAATAATCCTTGCAAGACTTTTTTTACAAAAAATGACAACAAATTCATTTTATAATAAAATTTCTTGCAAAAGCGCTATTTCTCGGTACATTCTAAAAAGTGCCGTTTTTTATAAAATAAAAGACAGGCTGGAAAATTGCGCAGTTTTCTTAACTTTTTAAGGTATTCGAAACCATGTCCATTCTTAAAAGACTCTCTTTGGCAGCCGCATTACTGACTTTTGCAGGCTGCGCGTCGTCTTCAGATCCTTATTCCGACGATTACTTCGCCGATGATTTCGCAATGCAGTCCTCTGAATCCGAACAAACAAAGCCGGCTGCAAAAAAGGCTGAGGAAAAAACCGCCGAAACACCGCGGGCTAAAACCGAAAAGCCTCAGGATTCCACCTATACGGCCAACACGCAGATCGTTTCCGAAGTCAGTAAAAAAGTCGCCGCGATCGAAACCAAATTACAGCAGATTCAGGAAAACATCAGAAAAAATACGGAAGTCTTCCGTGAACTGAAGAATAAAAATGCCGAAGAATCACGCCAGTACTATGAATACGTCGCCCGTATTCACGCCCGGTTGCAGATCGGAACCACACCGGGAAACCCCGAACTGACGGAAATGTGGAAACAGGCTTCCGCCTTATTAACGGGATCGGATAAAAACATGTCCGAAACCGCAAAACTGTCCAGCGAAATAATCCGCACCAAAAACGAATTGAATTCTCTGCTGGATACGATCGGAGAAACGTTCCTGATTCCCGGAGCGATGGAAATCGACCATGAAAACTTAAAAGCATTGGAAGATCAGGCGAATCAAACGGTTGTTTCTTTAAACCGTTTAAGCTCCGATGTTTCTGCTCAAATCGCCCGCCAGCAGCAGTATTTCAGCACGGAAAGCCAGAATATCAATATGCTGGGCACGGACATTCAAAGCGGCAGTATGGTAAATGCCAGACCGCAGGCGGCCGTTTCGGTTCCTGCGGCTCCGGCTCTGTTATCCGCGGCGGCTTATCTGCCTGACGCCGATTTGAACGGACGCAGGCCGTTAATGGTGATCAGATTTAACAAAAAAAACGTCGCGTATGAACAGTCTTTGTACAAAGCCGTCAAAGCCGCTTTGGATAAACGCCCAAACACAAATTTTGAAATTGTCGCCGTCAGCCCGTCCAACGCGAAATCCGGCGAAACCGAAGCCGCAAAAAATGCCGACGCCGTCCGCAATTCTCTGATTTCTATGGGATTGCCGGAAAGCCGTATTTATTCTTCAAAAACAAAAAGCGCTTCCATTCAGACAACGGAAGTCCATTTGTACCTGAAATAAGATAATTAAGATAATCCCGGAAAACGGGAGGGAAAGGATTCTTTGTGAGCGCGGCAAAAGCGGAACAGCAGCTTCTTGACAAATTAAAACGCATTGAACCGATGAAAGCGGGTTCAACGGCTCTTCTTGTAAAGATATCCGCGCTTAATCCGGCCAACCGCACGCAAAACCATGTTCAGATGACGCTCGGCGCCCTGAACGAACTGATTATCAAATCACAATCCGGACTGTTCGTGCTGTCCAACAACGACATTATGGTCGTCGGACAGAATATCCTGCCGCAGTCGCTGACGGACACGGTTTCTTCTATCCGGCGGATATTTCAGTCCGATTCTTTTGCCGCGTCTCACCCTAATGATTTTATACGCGTTTATCCTTTAAACCGTGATTTTGATATGGTTATGGCTTATGCCAAAGAACGGCAGGCCGCCGTTGAAAACCAACAGTTTCAAAAAAAAGAAATTCCGCTGGCTCCCGAACATCTGGACGCAATTCTGCGCAATATTCAGGGATTCAATATTTTAAAAATTATCCGCCGGCAGGAAGCCGTCCGAATCACGCCCGAAGGCGGCCTTTCTTCACTGTTTCTGGAATATTTTACGTCCATGGCCGATCTGAAAAAAGCGATCGCCCCCGACGTAAACGTTTTATCCAACCGCTGGCTTTTTCAACACCTCAGCGAAACGCTGGATAAAAGAATGCTGGGCATTTTCAAGGAACTGTTTGCGCATACGCCGAAAAACATTTCGTTGAATTTAAACATTTCCACTATTTTTACGCCGGCTTTTGAACAGTTTTTGGCAGAAATGCCTGAAAACATGTCGATTATTGTCGAAGTCCAGCTGATGGATATTATTCAGAACACCCAAAATTATCTGGTCGCCCGGGATTTACTGCATGAAGCGGGGCATCAGATTTTAATCGACGGTCTGCACCCGATTTCTTTTGAGTTCATGGACATGAACATTCTGGATTCGGATTTGATGAAATTAAACTGGACGCCGGCGCTGAATAAAGAAACCGAATCGGACAGGCTGAGAGAAATCGACCCGGAACGCATAATCTTAATGCGTTGTGAAGACGAAGATTCTCTGCGCTGGGGATTAATGCACAATATCCGGAAATTTCAGGGATATTTTATTGACGCGCTGACGGCGGCGAAAATCAGAAAAAGCTGCCCGCAGAGAAAAAACTGCACGCAGGCGCAGTGCGTTTCCAGAAAAGCCGGTATCGCCGGCGCGCAAAAGGCGGGCTGCCTGATGCCGGAACGGTTAGATATGCCGATTGAATACAACAAAGGGAGCCGCTGATGATTAATCAGGAAGAACCACTTCGCCATTACCTGGCCGGCCCGATAAAAGCCGATCAAAAACTGACCGTTTTGCAGTTAAAAATTTCCCAGATTGACGAAACGCTGCGCAAAGACAGTCTGCTGAATACGATCGTCAACAGCTTTTATGACGTTTTGGCTTTGTACGGACAGGCTTTTTGCCTGAAAAACGATGATATATTCATTGTCTACTCCCCCAAAATCAGCGACAACACCGTCCGGGCGGCATTGATTAAAACATGGATGCACTTTTCTGCCGACAAACAAACAATGCAGGCGGAAAAATTGCTGGAAAGGGTTTACAGCCTGCCCGAAGACAAAGAAGCGCTGACGTATGAAATTTCGCGGATCGGCAACGGGCCGGCCAGAGTTTTAAGCGAAAAGAAAGAAAAGAAGAAATTTGTCGCGCCGCCGGTTTTTGATAAAAATCAAAAACTGTTTACGCCGGAAATGCTGGCGCGCGTATCCAAAGCGCTGCAAAATACGGATTTTTCAAATATGATCCGCCGCCAGTCCGTCTGTATCATTCTGGAAGACGCCCAGCCGCAGCCTTTATTTGAAGAGGTCTTTGTTTCAATCGCGGATCTGGGCGAATCGATTCTGCCGGGCGTTTCTTTGACGGCAACACCGTGGCTGTTTCAGGATCTGACCGAAACGCTGGACAAACGTGTTTTGAACAGCGTTTCCAGGCATGACGACGGCGCTTTTACGCATGATTTTTCATTAAACCTGAATATTTCGACAATCCTGTCCGAAGAATTCCGCGAATTTGACGACAACATTCGTTCCAGTATGAAAAACACGATTGTTCTGGAACTGCAGCCGATTGATATTTTCAGCGATCTGCGTTCTTATCTGACAGCCAGGGATTATGCGCAAAATCTGGGGTACAAGATCTGCATTGACGGCGTAACATACAAAACGCTGAAATTTATCGACCGGGAACGTTTGTCAGCCGATTATGTCAAACTGACGTGGCATCAGGATTTGCCTTTTGCCCTGCAGGAAGACGCCGAATTGACCGAACGCCTGATCAATATCGGTCCGAACCGGGCTATTTTATGCCGCGTGGACGACGAAGAAGCTCTGCTGGTTGCAAAAAAGTACAACGTCACCCTGTTCCAGGGACGTTATGTTCAGCACTTAATGTCCAAAAACCCGCGCAACCGGCGGGTCGGAACGACGCTGCTGCATAAATATTAAAAAAATAAATCGGAGGAATTAACCATGTGGTATTGTTTATCCGGTAATCAAAAATACGGCCCCTTTTCATTGGAAGACGCTTCCCGTTTTATTCAAGTTCACCCGGATTGTCTGGTCTGGCGCGAAGGAATGCCCGAATGGGTTCCGGCGGATCGTTTTTCCGTTTTAACAAATTTATCGCAGACAACGCCGCCGTCCGGCGTTTATTTCAACTCGGGCCTGGATTTTAAAATCTGCGGCGACGACATGCAGTATGTTGAAATATGCCTGCAGCCCGGAGAAGCCGTCATCGCCGAACCCGGCGCCATGATTTACAAGGAATTGGCCGTTGATCTGGAAGCTTTATTCGGAACCGGCCGCAAACAGAGCATTTTCGGCAAGATTTTCGGCGCCGGCAAACGGGTGTTGTCCGGAGAAAGCGCGTTTTTATCTTCCTTTATCAATACGCTTGACGAACCTGCCAAAGTCGCTTTTTCAGCTCCGTATCCCGGCAAAATCATACCGGTGTCCCTGTCCGGATTCGGCGGGGAAATCATCTGCCAGAAAGACAGCTTTTTATGCGCGCAGGCAGACGTCGACATCGGCATTTATTTTCAAAAAAAGATTATGACCGCCCTGTTCGGCGGCAGCGGTTTTATCATGCAACGCCTCAGCGGCGACGGAGTCGTTTTCATTCATGCCGGCGGGACAATCGGCGAAATAGATCTGCAGGAAGGCGAATCTTTACAGGTTGACGTCGGCTGTCTGGTGGCTTTTCAGCCGTCCGTATACTTTAACGTTACCGGAACGGGCAGCATAAAATCGCAGATCTTCGGCGGGTCCGGATTGTTTTTCGCCGACATGCGCGGCCCCGGGAAAGTATGGGTGCAGTCCCTGCCGTTTTCCCGTTTGGCGCAAAGATTTGCCGACCAGATTCACCCGCGGAAAAAATAAATGCGCCCGATGTTAAATATCCTGTTGACAAATCCCTGAATTTCTGGCTATAAAAAGCTCTCTTTAAAGCGGAACAATTCTGCTTTTGTTATAGATTTCATAAGATGGTGAAGAAAATGTTCGCAGTTATTAAGACAGGCGGCAAGCAGTATAAGGTCGCAAAAGATGATGTGATCGTCATTGAAAAACTCAATGCAGAGATCGGCTCTACTGTGACATTTGACAATGTGCTTGCCCTCGGTGAAAAAATCGGTACGCCGACCGTTGCCGGCGCCAAAGTTTCGGCGAAAGTCGTCAAACAGACACGCGATGACACGGTTATCGTTTTCAAAAAGAAACGCCGTCAGGGGTATCGTCGTAAAAACGGTCATCGTCAGTATATCTCGATCGTCAAGATCACGGATATCGCCGAATAATCACTTTAAGTTTTAAGGAGATAAGCTATGGCTCATAAGAAAGCAGGCGGCAGCACCAGAAACGGGCGCGATTCCGAAAGTAAACGTTTGGGTTTGAAAAAATCCGGCGGTCAGGCCGTTATCCCGGGTAACATCATCGTCCGCCAGCGCGGTACGAAATATCGTACGGGTGAAAATGTCGGTTTAGGCCGGGATCACACCATTTTTGCAACGGCGGAAGGCCGCGTCGCCTTTACGCGCAAAGCCGACGACAGAGTATACGTTTCTGTTGTAACGGAATAAGGTTTTCGGCTAAAAGTCTTTTATTTTAAAGGGGAGTGGTATACCATTCCCCTTTATTTTGTATAAACGGAGAAGCGAATCGATGAAATTTTTGGATCAGGCCAAGATTTACTTAAAATCCGGCGATGGCGGCAGCGGCTGCTGTTCGTTCAGGCGTGAAAAATATATCGAATTCGGCGGCCCGAACGGCGGCAACGGCGGACGCGGCGGCGACGTTATTTTTGAAGCCGTTCCTAACCTGAATACATTGATTGATTTCCGTTACCGCCAACATTTCAAGGCCGAACGCGGGCATAACGGCGAAGGCAAAGACAAATTCGGACGAAAAGGCGAAAATCTGATTATCAAAGTCCCCGTCGGTACCGAAATCGTTGCCGACGACGGTGAAACCGTTATCAAGGACATGCTGATCCCTTACGAACGTTTTACGATTGCCAAAGGCGGCGACGGCGGGTACGGCAACGCAATGTTTAAATCGTCAACAAATCAGGCGCCCCGCCGTGCGGATCCCGGCCGTCCCGGCGAAGAAATGTGGGTTTGGCTGAAACTGAAAATGATTGCCGACGTCGGATTGCTGGGATTTCCGAACGCGGGAAAATCAACGTTTTTATCGGCAGTGACTTCGGCGCGTCCGAAAATCGCCGATTATCCGTTTACGACTCTGCACCCGAATCTGGGAATTGCCAAAATTGACGATGAAGAAATGCTAATCGCCGACATTCCCGGCATTATCGAAGGAGCGCACGAAGGAATCGGATTGGGCGATCATTTCCTGCGCCATGTGGAACGCTGCGCCGTTTTGCTGCACCTGATTGACGGAACGGAAGAAGACGTTGCCGGACGCTATAAAGCCATTCGCAAAGAATTAAAGCTGTATTCGCCTGTCCTGGCACAAAAGCAGGAAATTATCGTTTTAAACAAAATCGACGCTCTGACAGCGGAAGAAATTACCGAAAAAGCCAAAGCGCTGCAAAAAGCCGGCCGCAAAAAACCGATGCTGATGTCCGGCGCGGCGCATACGGGAACGACGGAAGTTCTGCGCCGGCTGATGCCTTATGTTTTGGAATCAAGAAAGCAGCGCAGCAATTTAACTTCAACCGATACATTTGACGATCATGACGACTAAGACACCTTTATTAAAAGCCAAACGGCTGGTTTTAAAAATCGGCTCTTCCCTGTTGGTCAACGAAACGACGGGACAGGTAAAAAACACGTGGCTGAACGCTTTGGCGGACGACATTCTGGCTGCGCGCGAACGCGGCCAGCAGGTGATTATCGTGACTTCGGGCGCGGTTGCCGTCGGACGCAGAGCTCTGGGGTTGCCGGCCGGCAAGCTTTTACTGCCCCAAAAACAGGCTTCGGCCGCCGTCGGGCAGATCCGTCTGGCGCATTATTATCAGGAAGTTCTGGCCGAACGCGGGTTAAAAGTCGCGCAAATTTTACTGACGCTGGACGATTCGGAAGACAGAAAACGTTATTTAAACGCGCGCAACACCTTAAACACGCTGATGGATCTGGGAATTATTCCGGTTATTAATGAAAACGATACCGTAGCGACTTCGGAAATCAAAGTCGGCGACAACGACCGGCTGGCAGCCCGAGTCGCGCAAATGGCCAGCGCGGACGCTTTGGTGATTTTTTCCGACATTAAAGGGTTATATACGGCCAATCCGCGCAAAGACCCGTCGGCAAAACTGATCCCCGTCGTTGAAAAACTGACGCCTGAAATCGAAGCGATGGCGGACGGCGCGGGATCCGCGGTCGGCACGGGCGGCATGGCGACAAAATTAATGGCCGCGCGGCTGTGCATGGAGGCCGGCTGCGATATGGCCATTGCGCTCGGATCAGAGATGCACCCTTTGACGCGTATGGAAAAAACGGGCGAAGGAACGTGGTTTTTAGCGGACAAATCACCGATTTCCGCGCGCAAAGCCTGGATCGGCGGCGCGATTAAGCCGCGAGGGACTTTGGTGTTGGACGCCGGGGCGGTTAAAGCGCTGGACAAGGGAAAAAGTCTGCTGCCCGCCGGAATTAAAGCCGTTAAAGGTTCCTTTGAACGCGGCGACGCCGTTACGCTGGAAGACGAAAACGGGCTGTTTTTGGGAAAGGGATTAACCGCCTATAACGCTCGCGACGCTAAAGCGATTGCCGGCAAGCACAGCAACGAAATCGAAAGTATTTTAGGATACCACGGACAGGACGAAATCATTCACCGCGACGATTTGTTTACGGAAAAAAGAGGATAACAATGAAAGAGCTGATGCGTTCCATGGGGCAAAAAGCCAAAGCAGCCGCCCGTATTCTGGCAAATGCGCCGACCGAACAAAAAAACCGAGCTTTGACGGCCGCCGCGAAATTAATGCGCGCCGGCGTTGACGAACTGTTGGAAGCCAACAATGCCGATATGAACGCTTTATCTGCGGAAACGTCGGCCGCCATGCGCGACCGGTTGCTGCTGAATGCGGACCGGATTGAAGCAATGGCCAAAGGATTGGACGACATTGCCGCCCTGCCCGATCCCGTCGGCAGAAAACTGGCCGAATGGACGCGCCCGAACGGGCTTGTCATCACGCGCGTCGCCGTTCCTTTGGGCGTTATCGGCGTGATTTACGAAAGCCGCCCGAACGTTACCGCCGACGCGGGGGCTTTGTGTTTTAAATCTGGCAATGCCGTAATTCTGCGCGGCGGATCCGACAGTTTTCATTCTTCGGCAAAAATCGCTGAAATCATGCACGCCGGTTTAAAAGCCGCCGGACTGCCCGAAGACTGTATTCAATCCGTTCCGACGGCCGACCGCGCGGCAGTGGGTGAAATGCTCAAGCTGGACGAATATATTGACGTGATCGTCCCGCGCGGCGGAAAGTCTTTGATCCAAAGAATTACGGAAGAAAGCAAAATTCCTCTGTTTAAACATTTAAACGGAATCTGCCACACTTATATTCACGCGGCGGCGGATATCGAAAAAGCGCGCCGGGTCGTTTTAAACGCCAAAATGCGCCGGACGGGAACGTGCAATTCCACGGAAACGATTTTGTGCGACGACGACGTTTCCCAAACCATTCTGCCTGCCGTGATTGACGACCTGATCACGGCCGGCTGCGAAGTGCGCGGCGATGAAAAAACGCAACGGCTGGACAGCCGTGTTATTCCGGCCGTCGACGCGGATTGGGATACGGAGTATCTGGCGCCGGTCGTTTCCGTGCGTGTCGTCAGCGGCATGGACGAAGCTGTCGCGCACATCGCGCGGCACAGTTCGCATCATACGGAATCCGTTTTGACCGAAGATCCGGCGGCCGCCGATAAGTTTTTAAACGAAGTCGACAGCGCCGTCGTCATGCACAACGCGTCAACGCAGTTCTGCGACGGCGGCGAATTCGGCATGGGGGCGGAAATCGGAATTGCGACGGGCCGTCTGCATGCCAGAGGACCGATCGGTCTGGAACAGTTAACCACTTTTAAATATCAGGTGCGCGGTGCCGGTCAGATTCGTCCGTAAAACAGTCGGGCTGCTGGGCGGATCTTTTAATCCGGCTCACGATGGCCATCGTCATATCAGCCTGCAGGCTTTAAAGCTGTTGGGATTAGACGAAGTATGGTGGCTTGTTTCCCCTTTAAATCCGTTAAAACAAGCCAAAGATATGGCGTCTTATGACCGGCGGGTCGCCAGCGCCGAAAAAATTGCGTCCCACCCGCGGATCAAAGTGTCGCGCGTCGAACAGGAAATCAATACGCGTTACACGATCGACACGATTTCCAAATTGCAGGAAATGTATCCGGATATCAGCTTTGTCTGGCTGATGGGAGCTGACAATTTGCTGGAATTTCATCACTGGTATTGCTGGCGGTCAATCATGCATGCCGTTCCCATTGCCGTTTTTGCCAGAAAAAATTATGCTTTAAGAGCTCTTCACGGCAAAACGGCACGGTTGTACCGTTTATACCGGCACCTGCCGCAGGAAGCGCACCGACTGGCTTTTATGAAACCGCCGGCCTGGATTTTCCTGCCGATCAGGAAACACCCGGCTTCGGCAACCGAAATTCGCAACAAAGGTTTATTTCAAGTAGGAGATTAAAATCATGCCCGTAAAAAAATCCGATAAAACGACTGAAAAAGCAAAGAAAACAACAAAAACCGACAAAACCGCTTCGGAAAAAAAAGTCGTCAAAGCGACTAAAAAAGAAATCAAAAAAACCGTCAAAAAAACGGTTAAAAAGATTTTAAAAGCCAAAGAAAAAAATGAAAAGCTTTTGAAAAAAGCCGCAAAACCCAAAGAAAACGCCGAAGAAAAGAAAATCGTCGCGCTGATCGAAAAAACGCTGTCCAACGGCAAAGCCGAAGACATCACGGTCATCAATCTGACCGGCAAAACGGCGATCGCGGATTATCTGGTGATTGCGACGGGGCGCGCACCGCGGCATGTAACGGCTTTGGCAGAACAGGTTCAGCTGCGTTTAAAAAAGACGGGCGTGCCCGCTTCGATTGAAGGCGAAGACGTCGGCGACTGGGTCATTGTTGACGCGGGCGATGTTATCGTGCATGTGTTCCACCCCGAAACGCGCGAACTTTACTGCATTGAAGAATTGTGGGGCGAAGAAACGCCGCGCCGCAGCACAAAATAATGGATATTATCATTGCCTGCATCGGGCATATGAAACCAAGTCCGGAACTGGATTTATTGTCTAAATACATCAAACAGACACGCTGGAACGTTGTCGTGCGTGAATTTGAAGACAAAAAACCCGGTTCCGTCGAAGAGCGCAAAAAACGCGAAGGCGCTCTTCTGCTTTCCGCCGTTCCCGCCGCGGCGAAAATCGTTGTCATGGACGAACGGGGAAAGTTGTTATCCTCTGAAAAATTCGCCAAACGGCTGGGCGACTGGCAGGACGAAAGCGTTCCGGCGGTTGTTTTCCTGATCGGCGGCGCGGACGGACACAGCGAAGAAATCAGGCAGAAAGCCGATCTGATTTTGGCGTTCGGAGAAATGACCTGGCCGCATATGTTGGCGCGCGTCATGCTGGCCGAACAAATTTACCGGGCAAAAACTATTTTGGACGGACACCCGTACCACCGAGCATAAAAGATATATCCCTTTCTATCTGAAAACATGCTTTAATTCCGGCAGATTATAAGGAATTTTAAAATGATACGCTTAGTTGTCTTTGCGGCCTTTTTATGTTTTTTCGCAAAACAATCCGCGGCGATAACGTCTGTTGTTGACGCAGGAACGACAATCAACGGCGGAAACGTCCCCACCGTTGTAACCCAAAACGTCTATGGCACCGTTAACGATATGATCGTTTACGGCACGCAGAATATTATGTCGGGCGGAAATTCCTTTAATTCGACGATTTACACATACGCCCAGCAAACCGTTAACGCCGGCGGGCAATCTGAAAATTCCGTCATTATGCAGAATGCCGTTCAAAAAGTATACGGAACGGCCAATTTTTCGACCGTCAACGCCTACGGTTCAATGTCCGTTTATGCCGGCAGCGCCAACACAACGACGGTTAACGGCGGAACGCTTTATATCCGGAACGGCGCCGAAGCCAACAATACGATTTTAAACACAGGCCGTCAGTACGTTTACGGGACCGACAACGGCACACAAATTTACAATGGAACACAGATCGTCACCAATGGCGGCACGGCAAACGGTACGATGATTCATGCCGGCGGGATTCAGCAGGTTGACGACGGTTCCGCCGCTGTCGGCACATATATTGACGGCGGACGGCAAAACGTTTACGGCAGGGTTGAAAATTCCGTTTTAGCCGGCGGACGGCAGATAATTTACAGCGAGGCTTCCGCCGCGGCTCCTGTTGTAAAGGGCGGAGAACTGGAAATCAACGATATGGCGACGGTGACGAATCTGACGATTGACGGCGGCGCGGCCTTTGTTTACGGCAGCGCTTCTTTGAGCGGACAGACCACTGTTAAAAACGGCGATTTAAACTTGTATTCCGGGATTTCTCTTCCTGATTTGCTGCTGGATAACGGAAACGTGAACATTAAAATCAGTTCCGCTGAAATTCCCATTGACAATTTAAATGGCACCGGAACATTCCGGCTGACGACAACTGTTTCGGAACACGTCGCCGACGTTTTAAAAGTCGGAAACGGCAGCGGTACTTACGGCATTGCTTTTTATGACTACAGCGCTTCGGAAGACTTTCCGGGAACACTGACGCTGATCAATACGGATAATGCCGATCAGAATTTTTACCTGATCGGCGGCGCGGCGGATATCGGCGCTTATCGTTATGATCTGGCGCATGTCGGCGATACATGGCAACTGCACAAAACGCCATACTTAAATGACGGATCAATCGTTGCCAAAAATACTTTCGCGGCTGTCAACGCCATATTTTATGCACATCTGCACAGTCTGGGACGACGGCTGGAGGAAGTCCGCTTTACCAAAAAAACCGGCTTATGGATCCGCGGAACGGGACGGGAAATCCGTCTGAATTTCAAAGACGATACAAAAAGCCGCCTGAACGTCCGCGGCACGCAGATCGGTTTTGACCTGCCGATTGAACAGGATTATTTTAAAGAATGGATCGCAGGAATTTACTGGGGATATTCTCAATCGGAACAAAAATTCAATAATCCCGGCAAAGGACATTCTTACACAAACAGCGTCGGCCTTTATACGTCGGCAACGACGCAAAACGATTACACTTTTAATTTGGAAGGTGTTTTTTATCATCACAAACAAAAAATCGACAGCTATCTGGCCAACGGTTTTAAAGTCGGATCAAAATACAGTTTGAATGCTTGGAGCTTTTCCGGTGCTGCCGGACGGCGCTTTTCAAAAAACGGCTGGTTTGTCAAACCGCAGCTGCAGGCTTATTATATGCGTTTGCCTGATATATCTTACCGTACGGACATGAATACGCCCGTTTTTGGCAAAAACGCCGATTCGATCATGGGACGTGCCGGCGTTATGGGCGGAAAAAATTTCAGGGAAACGAATCAGGCGCCTCTTGAAGTTTATCTGAAAGCCGCCGTTTTGCGGGAATTTAACAAAAAGAGCACCGTCCGATTCGCCGGATACGATTTTATCGAAGACATGACGGACACAATCTACGAAACCGGAGCCGGACTGAGTGCGGAAATCAGTGAAAAATTTGCCGTCTTTTTAGATTTTTCCTGTTTTTTCGGATCAAAAGCCGATATTCCCGTAGACTTAAGTTTCGGCGGACAGCTTTTCTGGTAAGCGCCTCTTTTTCAGAGTGCGCAAAGAAAAGTTTTGTATTATAGTAACTTCGATTTTTGATTTTTTTTGAACGGAGAAAAAACAATGGAAGAAACCAAAAGACCCCGTCCCGTCATGCTGTGTATTCTGGACGGCTGGGGACATCGCGACAGCAAAGAAAACAACGCCATTGAAACGGGAAACACACCGAACTGGCACCGTCTGGTTTCCGCGTGTCCGAATACGCTGATCGCCACGTCGGGGCTGGACGTCGGGCTGCCCAAAGGTCAGATGGGAAATTCCGAAGTCGGCCATATGAACATCGGCGCCGGCCGCGTCGTCATGCAGGATCTGCCGAAAATCGACCAGGCCGCGCAGGACGGTTCTTTGGCCAAACAGCCCGCCGTCGTTGATTTGATCGATTCTTTAAAAGCTTCCAAAGGAACCTGCCATTTAATGGGATTGATGAGCCCCGGCGGCGTACATTCTCATATGAATCATATCATCGCGTTGGCAAAAATCCTCAGCGACGCGGGGATTCCCGTCGACGTGCACGCTTTTCTGGACGGCCGCGACGTCCCGCCCGATTCCGCTTTGAGTTATATCAAAGACTTTGAAGAAAAAACAAAGGCGATGAACAACGTTAAAATCGTTACCGTTGCCGGCCGCTATTACGCGATGGATCGCGATAACCGCTGGGAACGCATCGAATTGGCCTATAACGCTTTAATGCTGGGCGACGGCGTGCGTATGCACACGGCCGAAGAAGCCGTTGACGCTTCCTATAAACAAAAAGTTTACGACGAATTCGTCCTGCCGGCCGTTATCGGCGATTATCACGGCATGAATGACGGCGACGGATTGCTGTTCGCGAACTTCCGTTCCGACCGTGCACGCGAAATCATGTACGCGCTGGCCGATACGAAATTCGACAAATTCAAACGTCCCAAAACGGTTAATTTCGCCTCTGTCGTCGGCATGACGCAGTATTCCGTCGATCACGACCGTTTTGTCAAACCGATCTTTCCGCCCGAACAGCTGAGCAACATTTTCGGCGAAGTCGTTTCCAATGCCGGACTGACTCAGCTGCGTATCGCGGAAACGGAAAAATACGCGCATGTCACTTTCTTCTTCAACGGCGGGGAAGAACGTCTGTTTAAAGGAGAAGAACGTATTTTAATCCCGTCGCCGAAAGTCGCCACTTACGACTTAAAGCCGGAAATGAGTGCTTTTGAAGTCTGCGACGCGCTGGTCGATTCGATTAATGCCGGCAAATTTGACGTGATTATCGTCAACTTTGCCAACGGCGACATGGTCGGTCATACCGGCATTATGGAAGCCGCCGTCAAAGCCGCCGAAGCCGTCGACAAATGTCTGGGCCGGCTGGAAGAAGCGATCAAAAACGCCGGCGGCGTTATGCTGATCACGGCGGATCACGGCAACTGCGAACTGATGAAAGACGAAAAAACGGGCGCGCCCTATACGGCCCACACAACGTTTGAAGTTCCCGTCGTTTTGTTTAACGACAAAAACGGCTATAAACTGCGTCAGGGCGGCCGTCTGGCAGACTTGGCGCCGACTTTGCTGGAACTGCTGCATCTGGATCAGCCCGCGGAAATGACCGGAAAATCGCTGCTGGTAAAGTAACTGATGACTTTTAAAAAGACGACACGGCTGTTTTTCCTTGTCTTTGCGGCAGGGGCGGTTGTGTCGTCTTTTGCTTCGGCGGCGCAGAACAATCCCGATTCGGCGAAATCCGAATTATCCCGGGTGACCAGTCAGATCAAACAGGCCGAAAAAGAACACAAAAAGCTGCGTGAAAAAGCCCGGACCGTTCAAAAAGAAATTCTGGACGTGCGCAGAAAAATGGTCGCGGCAGCCAGTTCCATTCAGGAACAGGAAGAAAGTCTGGACCGGTTGGAACAAAAGCTGGCGGAATTTGAAGCGCAGCAAAGCCTGATGAAAAAAAGGCTGGAAGTTCGCAAAGCCCAGCGCATGCGGGTTTTGGCGGCTTTGCAGTCTTTGGCTTTCAAACCGACGGAAGCTCTGATCGCCCAGCCTTTAGCGCCGCAGGACACGCTGCGCAGTGCTCTTTTGCTGCGTGAAGCCGTGCCGCAGCTGGAATATTCAACGGAAGGGCTGCGTAAAGACTTAAATAAAGTCGCCAGCCTGACAACCGCAATCCGCGCGCAGTATGCGCAAATTAAAACCATGACGCAGCGGCTGGACGAAAAACGGCGCGGCATGAACGTGCTGATCAAGAAAAAATCACAGCTGCAAACGGCTTTCGCCAGCGAAAGTTCCCGCGCGAAAACACGGGCTGAAAATCTGGCAAAACAGGCCGGCGACCTGAAGGAACTGCTGGCAAAACTGGAAGCCGACAGCAAACGCCGCGCCACCGTTTCCAAAGATACCGGTGTGCCGACAGGCGCGTTTATGGCGGCTAAAGGCCGGATTCCCTATCCGGTTAAAGGGAATATCATCAAAAAATACGGCGACCCCGTCGAAGCCGGCGTCACGTCCCGCGGAATTACAATCAGAACCCGCCCGAACGCGCAGGTGATTTCGCCTTATGACGGCACGGTTTTATTCGCGGGGCCGTTCCGCGGATACGGTCAGTTGGTCATTATCGAACACGGCGACGGTTATCATACGCTGTTGGCGGGTATCGGACGATTGGATACGTCCGTCGGGCAATCCCTGCTGGCCGGGGAACCCGTCGGAATAATGGTAGCGCAATCAAAACCAACGTTGTATATTGAGTTAAGAAAGAACGGACAGCCGATCAATCCTGCCGGCTGGCTGAAACAGGGAAACAAAGGATAAAGGAAAAAAACATGAAACGCTTCGGTTTGACGGTTTCGACGATATTACTGGCTCTTTTATGTTCCGGCCCCGCAACGGCAAAGGAAAAAGCAGACAAAGATGAAAAAAGCAAAGAAGAACAATCCGCTCTGGTTTACAAATACTTAAATATTTTCAGCGAAACGCTGAAACGCGCAAAAACAGATTACGTCGAAGAAGTTTCCGAAGATAAACTGATCGAATATGCCATTAACGGAATGCTGTCTTCTCTGGATCCGCATTCGTCCTATCTGGACGCCGCAACGTTCCGGGACATGCGCGAACAAACGACCGGCGAATTCGGCGGGCTGGGCATTGAAGTCACAATGGATAACGGCTGGATTAAAATCATTTCCCCGATCGACGATACGCCCGCGTTCAAAGCGGGACTGCAGGCCGGCGATTATATCACGCATATCGACGGAACAACCGTTCTGGGCGAAACGTTGACGCAGGCGGTCGACAAAATGCGCGGTCCTCTGAATTCAAAAGTCAAACTGACAATCCGCAGAAAAAACAAAGAACCGTTCGACGTCACGCTGACACGCGACAACATTAAAATCCGTTCCGTCAAAACCGAAGAAAAAGATCCGTCCGTCGGTTATATTCGTATTTCTTCTTTTTCCGAAACGACAACCGACGACGTGAAAAAAGCCGTTGAAAAAATTCAAAAAGAAAACGAAGACTTGTCCGGTTATGTTCTTGATCTGCGCAACAACCCGGGCGGACTGCTGGATCAGGCCGTATCGGTCGCCGATTTGTTTTTGGAAGAAGGCGAAATCGTTTCCACCCGCCCGCGTCGCGATGACGAAATGCAGCGTTACAGTGCGACGAAAGGCGACATTACCAAACACAAGCCGATTGTCGTTCTGATTAACGAAGGATCTGCTTCGGCCGCGGAAATTGTTGCCGGCGCCCTGCAGGATCATAAACGCGCCGTTGTCGTCGGCATGCGTTCATTTGGTAAAGGATCCGTCCAGACGGTCATTCCCATTACGGGGTTCGGGGCGATCCGTTTGACGACGGCAAGGTATTACACGCCGTCAGGCCGGTCCATTCAGGCAAAAGGCATTGAACCCGATATTGAAATTCCGCCGGGTCATGTCGAATATTACGCTTTTCGTTCCGACGATTTTGCCGAAGCGACTCTTCCCAATGCGCTGGCAAAACAGGACGAAGACAAAACGTCGTCCAAAAACAAGACGTTAAAGGAAAAAAAGGAAAAGAAGGCAAAAACAAAAGGAAAAGATCCCGATCCGTTTGACGAAAAGCCCAAAGAAGAAAAAAAGATTGAAGATTATCAGCTTGACCGGGCGATTGACATCGTTAAAGCGATGGGTATTTATCAGTCGGGATCGGAATAAAAATGTCGCTTTCCGAAAAAAAAGCCGAAACTTCTCCTTTTTCCAAAGAAGGATTAACCGCCGGAAAAAAACGGGCGTTCACTGTCGTTTCTTTTCTGGCGGCGGTTTCTTTTTTATGTATGATCTATGGCCTTTATATTGATTTTTTTCGTTCTCCGGCCATTACGGCGACCTATTATCTGACGGCAAAGGATAAAAACGTTTCCCGTCAATCCCTGATCGATCCCCAGCCGCCGGAAAAGAAAACGGAACCGAAAGACGTTCAGGCGGAAAACGCCGAACTGATCGAGCGGCTGGAACAGGAAAAAAAGACAATGGAAAAAACGGCCGTCGCCTTGCAGGAAATGGTTGCAACCGTTCCGGAACAGCCCGTTTTGCCCGAATCGCCCGCTTTGCGGCAGCTGCAGCGGGAAAAAGATCTGAGCGATCAAAAAAAACTGGAGGAAATCGCCGATTTACAAAAAGAACGCGATGAACTGGAAAATAAAAAACTGACAGCTCTGGACGATTTGGAAGCGGCTCTGGCCTCATTTGAAGCCGTCAAATCAGAACAGGCGGAACAACAGCCCGCCCCCGCCGCGCAGCCGGCAGAAAAACCGGCCGCAGAAACGGAAAAGAAAATAAGGATTCCCGCCGAACCTGCCGTTTCGGAAACCGGCGGTTCCAAAAAATTAAAATTGACAGAACCCGGACACATTCCCGTCATACCATATGACAACGAAGTGCCGCCGCCGGATTTAATCAAAACAAACCTGATTGATTCCCTGCCGGACTTTGCCTTAATCAAAAAAGGCACGCCGGCAAATGCCATTCCTTTGCATATTATCGATCCTCTGCCCGAATTGCTGGAAGATTCCCGCTACGGCAAGCTGCCCGTCAAAAACGGCGACAGCACGCCCTTTTTAGCCTACAGCCGGCAAGTAAACCTGCCCCCGCAGACGCCGTATATCGCCGTTCTGTTTTCCGGGTTGGGCAAAAGAACAAACGCGACAGAGGCCGCGATCAATACTTTGCCCGAAATCGTTTCCCTTTCTTTCAGCCCTTATGCCGACAAACTGAAAAACTATGTTGCCGCCGCCCGGCGGACCGGGCACGAAACTCTGCTGGACATGCCGATGCAGCAGGGCGTTTTTCCGGATACGGATCCGGGGCCGCTGGGATTGGTATCCGGGTTACCTGAACAGGAAAACAGAAAGCGCCTGCACAAAGTTCTGGGGCAAGGCGTTGCATTGATCGGAGTCAGCGCCGCGGCAAAGGAAAACTTTTCCTATTCGGGTACTCAGATGAAGCCGTTCTTTGATGAAATCATACAGCGCGGGTTGGTTTATATTGACGGAACGGACAATCCGCGTATGCCCAAATTCAAAAAAGCCGTTCGCCCAGACGTTCATATTGCCGAAAACTTCCACCGGGCGGCGATCCGTGCCAGACTGGAACAAGCGCGCCAAATCGCGTTAAAAACGGGATCTGCTTTTGTCCGTGTGGAAACGGTTCCCATTACGCTGCTGGTTGTGGAAGAATGGATCAAATCTTTCGCCCCGACGGAAGAAAAACCTGTTCCCGAAATTACTTTTGTGCCGTTGTCCTATTATGTTCAACAAAAAGAGGCCGAAAAATGAAACAAAAAAAGCTCTACCGTCCCAATGTCGGCATTATGCTGCTGAATAACCGCGGCGACGTTTTTATGGCACACCGCACCGATTCGCGCAAACAGGCTTGGCAGATGCCGCAAGGCGGAATTGATAAAGGCGAAGACGAATATGACGCCGCTTTGCGCGAATTATATGAAGAAACGAATATTTCTTCCGTCGCCTTAATCGCGGAAAGCAAACATTGGTATTCTTATGATTTTCCGGCGGGCGTCCAGTTCCTCAGCGAAAAGAAAAAAGCTTTTGTCGGACAGACGCAGAAATGGTTTTTATTTCAGTTTACCGGCCGGGAAAGTGAAATCAATCTGGACAAACCGGACGCCGAATTCAACCAATGGCAATGGACGCCGGCGGAAAAGATCGTTGACATGATCGTTGCTTTTAAAAAAGACGTTTATCGTCATGTCGTCGATGAATTCATGCCCTTTATTGAAGCCGTCAGAAACGGTTAAGGGGCGGATACCAGTTTCAATCCGACCAGACCGACGATAATCATTGCGACAAAAGTCAGGCGCAGCACCGTTACCGGTTCACCGAAAAAAATCATGCCGTAAGTAACTGCGCCGACAGCGCCAATTCCTGTCCAAATCGCATACCCTGTTCCCAGCGGAATCGTTTTAACGGCCAACCCCAAAAGGCCGACACTGAAGATCATGCCGATAATCATAATGACAGACGGTACGATTTTCGTAAAACCTTCCGCATATTTCATCGCAACGACCCACACCATTTCAAAGATGCCGGCCCCCAGCAGGTAAATCCAAGCCATAAATTTCCTCCGTTTTTCAGCTGCCGTCCGACGATTATACTTCGCTCAGATGAATAGCACCCAGCGTATGACAGACCGGACAGGTCGTATAATCCTTTTCAAATGGCGTGTGGCAGACTTCGCAGTAATAAGGCAGTTCGACCGGCGCTTCAGATGCCTTTGCACGGTATTCCTCCGCCGCTTTTTCGTCCTGATTATAAGCGGCGATTTCCTGCGCAATCATCAGCGCGCGTTTAGAATTGGGGTAAATCGCCAGATATTTGTTGACAGCCGATTTGGCCTGTCCCCACAACCGGGCTTTCAGCGAACAATCGGCGAAAACCAGATCGTTGATCGCCGCTTTCGGATTTTCCGCGATTAATTCTTCAACGTCTTTGACCGCTTCAATCGAAGATTCCTGTGCCGTCAAAGTTAAATAAACCTCATAAACGGCCCAACTGGGGGAAATTTTCCACAGCTTCTGCAGCAGGCGGCGCGCCTTTTTAATCTGTCCGGTGCGTACGTCCAGTTCCGCCGTCTGAATTGCCGCACGGACAAATGTTTCATCTGTGTCATGCGCCTCGCGGATCAGTTTTTCACGTTCGGATTCTTCCGGCGTGCCGGCGGCCTGTTCCAGTAAAACTGACGCCTTCAGCCGTTTTGCCGTCAGCTTGTCAAACAAATTCTGTTTATAGGCCTTTTCCAGCGTCTGAACGGCCTGCGCCCATTGTTTTTCATGAATCTGCAGTTCAAAAGCCTCGGACAAAACCCAGGCCGGCGGATTTTTCATCGCCAGCAGCTGCGAACATAATTCTAAAGCCTTAGGCAGGTTTCCCGTCAGGCGATACAGTCTGATTTTGCCGCGCATTCCCAGCAGATGCGTTTCGGGTTGATCTGCCAGATTTGTATACAGACGCATTGCTTCGGCGGTATTGTTTTTCGCTTCGGCCAGCTGAGCCTGAAATACGGTAATCTTCGTTTCATCGTCGGCAAAGCTTTTCCTGATCTGCCCGGACAGTTTTTCCGCCGCGGCGATATCTCCCGCCGCCAAAGCGGTCAGTCCTTTTCCCAGCAGCGTATAACGGTCAACTTCTTTATTAATCTTTGATTTTGCAATTTTCTGCGCGCGTTTGTCCGCCCCCAGCCAATAGGAAATTTTCTGCGTTACAAGCAAAATCGGCTTGGCCAAAAAAGCATAGAAAACCGCGTAGACAATAATAACCATGCCGATAACAACGGCGACGGACGTCTGAACCGAATAGCCGATCCATTCCAGATGCAGCGATCCGGGATTGTTGGACAGCCACGCCGCCGCCAGAGCAATGATGCCTAAAAGAAAGGCATTCCAAATGATTTTAATCATGGGTTACTCTCCTTTGGCCTGATTGGCGTAAATAACGCCCAGAACGGCGGAAACGGTTTCACTGATTGTTTTCTGCGTCGTCAGATAACGCTGCGCAGCCTGTGTCCAGTCTTTCATTATCTCTTTGGCGGTTCCCTGCAACGACTGCAGCTGCATAACGGCCACAGCCAGATCCGCATTGTCAACCGCCTGTTGAGCGCGCGCCAGAACGGCCTGCGTAGACAGGTTGTCCGCGTCAGAAGCGTCAATCCGTCTGATGACAACCAGTGTTTTCAAAGAATTCAAAGCCTGATGGAACCAGTCTTTTTTCGGGCTGACCGTTTCGGATAAAACGGCTTTGTCCGCATACGAAGCAAAAGACTGCAGCAGTGCGGTTTTAGTCCATACGCCCTGATCGGCCGCAACAGACAGCGAACGCAAAGAAGCGGCGATTCGCGGCATCGGGGCCGCCAAAGCCAGCGCCGACTGCTGTTCGGCCAGAAAGCTCTGTCCCGACAAAGCGGCTTCGCGCAGCTGATATACGGCCAGCAGCAAAGCGGCGGCGCGTTCTTTTTCCGCATTGGAAGCCCGCAGCTTTTGTTCCGTGATTTCCATACGCGTCATCAGGGATAAAACAGCCGAGGCATCAGCTTTGTTTCTTTCAATGCGTTCCATTTTCACGCCGGTTTCGACCAGCTGCTGTTCAAAAGCGTCTTCGCGGGCGCTGACGGCCAACAGGCGTTCTTCCAGCAGTCCCGTTTTCGGCATGGACGCGCGGAGCTGTTCGATTTGTTTTTCATTTTCGGTTTTCAGCCGATCCACCTGCGCGCGCAGCCGTTCGATTTCCGCCAACAGCGCTTTCTGCTGATCGGCCAAAGCGGTATAAGCTTCCGAAACCGCGGCGGGCGGTTCGGGTTTTTCAACGCTGGCGACAATGACTTCGGCATTTTCAAAATCGCGTTCGTTTTCCAACTGTTCCAGACGAACGGCGATCTCGGCAGGTTCAACGGTGTTTTCCGCGGCCGCTTCAACGGCTTCCGGCTGCGCTTCTTCGGCGGCCGGCGCGGCGGCGGCGCGGTATTTTTCCAACAAAAATTCACGGGTCTGCGGAATTCCCGCCAGCCCGGCAACAACAACAATCAGC
>ULQL01029113.1_pt1 | contig 37493 bp, 41 predicted proteins | sample 1954411 | NCBI WGS metagenome assembly ULQL01 (sample SAMEA4835654, study PRJEB28245) | human gut metagenome | biome: gut microbiome; material: fecal sample | place: Denmark | collected 2008 | reverse complement strand
ACCCGTTAGACAATGCTCATGCCGAGCATACAAAGCGCCAAGGCTGCGTTGATGTTTCAATGCAACCTTAGACAGATAAAAAATCAAGGAACTTGATAATTGTTTACTATTCCCCTATTTTTCCAAAAAGATCAAATAAAAACGTAGATAAAGTCAGTTCAAGTAGTTTGCAGAAAAAAGCGCACCTATATCTCTATCGTGTCCACGCAGCAATAGCCACAAAAAAACAGAGAGCCATAGCGGAAGAAAAATCAAATCTGCGGCCTTACTGTCAAAAGGATGCCAGAGCTGACAACAAGGTCTGCCACCCAAATATCACCCTGGCAAACCATAACGCCACTGAACGCACTCTCAATCTTAGTCATAGAACGTAGCAAAATTCGAGAAGTCCGTCATGATAAGCTTCATGATACGGTCAAAATAGTTACCACGAATCAGACCATCAGCATCCTGGAGCGTTAAGTTCTTCTCATCAACCTGCGACGAAAACTCACCATCCTTGATTTCCCAGACAGAAACTTCCTTTGGATCAATCCAACTATCCTCATTAGCCTTAAGCTCGGATATTTCGCTGGGTATTTTATCCTTCACTTTATAACCAAGCATACAGTTGTTGAGAGCATAGAGCACATACGGACTATGCGTAGCTATAAACAGATGATCCTCATGCAGTGCAGCATTCTTCAATAGCGCATACACCAATTCCACCTGCGTCAAAGGAAACAAATTCTGCTCCGGCTCTTCTAGATAAATATCTGAATGCGATGTTTGCGTATAAGCCAATACAAGTTGTTTGAATTCATCAAAATCCGCATCCGAGGCAAACATTCGCTTCGTCACTCCAACCTTGCCAAAGACGACTTTTCCCTCTTCCCCAGCTTTTTTTGCCGCTTTCTTATATTTGCAGTCATAGATATGCTGTGCTATCTCCTCGTTCTCTGTCTCAGTCCTCGAACTCGACATTTCTTGAGGATAGTATTGCTTCCTAAATAGATAGTCCAAATACACCCACATCGGAATCACCGACTGAAGGCCACACGAAGCATCCGTCAAGTCCATGCGCTTTTTATCATTCAGCAAAATATAGTCTTTATCGGTCTGCTTGTCATAAAAGAAGCGCACCCCAAGATTCAAGATCGGCAACACCGCATCATCCCCACACAACTTGTGCGCATAAGCCCAATCCGCAATAAAACTCTTCAAATTGGTGGAATCCATCTTCACGTCAAACCAATTAGGAATGGACGAGACCAAATTCCTTTCTGCCGGTATATAGGAGACACGCGGTCGCTTGTAGTCGAATCGCTTTTTCGCGTTACCCCAGCGGAGATCAAATGTCTCGTTCGCAAAGTCTATCACGAAAGCCAAATAATCACTTCTGTACTCTATACGGCTATCCTCGTGCAAGAACCCCTTTAGTTTATGAAACGCAAGTAAATTCTCCCTCACATATTCAAAATCAGCAAAGCCATTTTTCCCCTGCTCCAACTGAATCCTTTTTTCAGCCCAGGCACAAAAGCAAGCAACCTTCAGAATACAACTCTTGCCAGCACTCTGAGGGCCAATTACCACATTGATGCGTTTCAGCACCAAGTCCACATGTTTTACAGGGCCTATATGATGAATCACCAGTTTTCTCATTTTCTTGCTCTTCCTTTTGATTATAAAGCGCTCTGCAAAGTTACGGAATACTCTTCACACTGGCAAGAATAATACAACAAGAATGATATTCAGAGTATTATTAAACTGAATTTTCAAAAACGATTTGCTTTATATTGTCCCTACATGTTGCTTCCATCCTCAGCATACGCTCCATCCCTCCCCTCAAACACCACGCACGGCTCTATCACATCCACGCTATGCCATACCCCCTTCGGGATCTGGCACCCATACCGAGCCTCAGCAGGACACAGACGGATGCGGCGTACCTCGCGGTAATCGACCTTGCGCACTATGTCCTGTACATCCATTCCCTGCGGGAGTCCATGGGGAGCGGCCGGCTCATACCCTACGATCTCCTCGTAGAGCACCACGTCCAACTTGCCACACAAGCAGAGGACCGTCTCCGTCGTCGCCTCATGCCGATGAATCGGCACCTGCGTACCGGGCAGCAATGCGCAGAGCGCACGCTGCCCAGTCTCCTGTGGCGATGTGCGCAAATCACACACCTGCCGCCGACGAGGACTGCCCACTGCTTGCTCAAACAAGGCACCTAAGAAATCCTTGTCAAACTCCATCATATTTTCCTCAGTGCAATATACTATAAATGAGAAACGATATCGACGAAGTTCTCGATCACATACTCCAGATCCTCGTCCGTCATTTTCGTGTTCAACGGCAACGTGATCTCGTTCTCAAACAAATGATAAGCATTCGGGAAATCCTTGATGTCGAAGCCCAACTTCTTGTAGGCCGTCATCATCGGCAGCGGCTTGTAGTGGACATTCGTGGCAACGCCCCGCTCCGCCATCTGCTCTATCACCCGGTTCGCCTCCTCTCGCGTCTTGCCCAGCAGGCGCACCAGATACAGATGCCCCGAAGAAGCATAGTCCGCACCATAGTGATGCAGCACCGCCACGTTCAGCGATCGGAAAGCCTCATCGTAGCGCGCTATCATCTCGCGGCGACGCTCCAGCATCCCCTGATAGCGATCCATCTGCACCAGACCGATAGCCGCCGCCACATCCGTCATGTTACACTTATACCACGTCCCGATGATGTCATACTCCCAGGCACCCACCTTCGTCTTCGCCAGCGCATCCTTGTTCTGACCGTGCAGACTCAGCAACTGCGCCTTGCGATACAGGTTCTCGTTCCACGTCTCGCCCGCTATCTCCGGCACACCGCTAAACGTGTTCTCCACCTGCTTGTCCAAGTCCTTCACCACCTGCTCGTTGCCGAAAGGCAGATGCCACGTCAGCGCACCGCCCTCCGCCGTCGTGAAGTTCTTCACGGCATGAAAACTAAAGGAAGAGAAGTCAGCGATCGAACCAACCCGCTTTCCCTTGCGCGTAGCACCGAAGGCATGGGCCGCATCACAACAGATTGCTATGCGCCCCAGCATCTTTTGCAGGTCCGTCTTCGGAACAAACAAGTCCCTCTTGCGCTCCACGATCGCAAACAGTCGGTCGTAGTCACACGGGATACCCGCCAGATCCACCGGGATAATCGCCTTCGTCCGCGGCGTGATAGCCCGCTCCACGGCCTCATAGTCCATCTCCAGGCAGTCCTTCTGCACATCCACAAAGACCAAGGTAGCCCCCACATGCGTCACCACCGACGCACTCGCCGTATAGGTATAAGCCGGGACGATCACCTCGTCACCCGCGCCAATCCCCAGCAGCCGCAGGGCCATTTCCCCACACGCCGTCTGCGAACCGAGGCAGACCGCTTTATCTACCCCTACAAACGCAGCCACTTCCTTTTCGAGTTTCTTCGTACGCGGTCCGGTGGTGATCCACCCAGACAGTATGGCGTCGCGTACTTCCGCAGCCTCCGCCTCCGTCATGTCAGGCGGAGAGAAAGGCACATTACGCAGTTTCATTGTCATAAACAAAAATATTTAGTTGATGAATATTTCTCACAACGAGGGCTTCAGCACATGGCTCCACAGTTGCGTACACAGCGATACCGCCGCCCGCTCCCGATACACCATGTCGTGCTTCCATCGGTTCGCATACCACCGATGAAAACGAAAAGCCACCTCCCTCATCCTGTTCTTGTGTTCTTCCGGCTCCACTTCGGGAACCAATATATCCTGTATGCTTCGATCCACCAGCGCCTCGTCAACAGGCAAGTCAGGAAAGACCGAAGCCTCAAAGCCCAGATACCGCACACAGATAGCAATCAGCACCGCCAGATACGGCCTCATCCCCACCCTGTCCAGCTGCGCCAACAGCCAAGGCCAGTCCACGGGATGCCTCCTGACATAGAATGCCCAGTCCAAGACGATACGCAGGCTGATATCCACCGAGGCAAAATGCTCCCCACTATGGCGCAGCAGATACAACGAGTTGAAGCGTGCGGAAGGCAAGGAGACGTTCGCTATTCCCGATGGCTCCACCTCGTCAAGCTGCCCCTGCAAGATAGCCTCTATCTCGGCCGTCGAACGATGCGCATGTACATTGAGGAAACTATAATGGTTCTCCACCATCGTCTGCCCCAGTTGAAACACCGAGTGCTTGTGGTGCGAGTTGTCTATCTCCACCCCAAACCGCGCCTGCAACCGCTCGTCCGCCTCCTGCTGTTTGCCAAAGAGAAAGATGTCGATATCCCCCGTCGGGCGATGCTTCGGCACAGGCCACGCCAGCGACAGCCCATACCCCTTCAGAAGCAGCATCCGCACCCCCATCTCGGCATAGAAAGCAGCAAGACGCGCTATCACCTGCCTGTGGTACTCATACATCCGCTCCATGCGCATCACCATTCCCATCCACTCCAGCACCACCTCCTTCGGCGGACGCTGCCCAGCGGGAAGTTTCTCGACCACGTCAAAGACGATACCTCCCACCCCTTGGCGGAAAGCCCGCTCCTTGATCTCCCGCCAGTCGATATCGGCAGGCAGGTCCACAACCTCCTCCCTCACCGCCATACGAAGCAGAAGCAGCAGTGCCCAGTCGTTATTTCCCACGACACACGCTCTTGATGACCTCCACATACTTCTGAGTACCCACCTCACGCGTCAGGTTGTCCATCACAAACTGTCGTCCGTTCCGTCCATACCTCCTGCAGAGTTCACGGTTCTCATAGAGCGCAATGATCGACTGCTTAAACGCCTCCTTGTCCCCCGCCTTGGTGAAGATGCCACATTCGTTGCCCGCCAAAATATCCTTCAACTCATTCTCATCGAAGTTGGCCAGCACAGGCCGCGATGCCGACATAATACTCCACGTCTTGCTCGGCACACTATTGGCACCCACCCCAGGCTTCGAGATGACAAGGCCTGCATCCCCCAGCGAGAATACATAGCTGATGTCCTCGTAGGGCTGAAACGGCAGCATCGTCACGTTCGTCAGTCCGTCACGCGCCACGATCTCCTCCACCTGCTTCTTATAGGCACCTTCTCCCACAAGTACCAGGCTAATCTCCGGATGCGACACCTTCAGTTCCTTCATCACCTCCAGCAGCATATCCATATTCTGCGTCAGTCCGATATTACCCGAATACTCAATGTAGAACTTCCCTCGGTCCAAATGATACTTGTCAAAGAGCTTGTTCTTCTCACGCGGCACGTCCACCACGGCGTTCTGATCCACCCAGTTATAGACCACCACGATCTTATCCTCGGGCACGCCCTTCGCCATGATATTCTTCTTGAAGTCCTCTGAGATAACAATAATCTTATCCGCATGCTTATAGGTAAAGTCCTCGATGACTCGCCCTATCTTCCAGAGAAGCCCACCTTTCTTGGCAAGACCTGTACCCACAAGCGAATCGGGGAAAATGTCCTGCAGGTTATAAACTATTGGCTGCTGAGTAAACATCTTTACCAAAGCAGCTAAAGCTCCTTGAAAAGGAGGTGTACTAGCAATAAACATCACGTCACATTTTCTTGCATATCTTGAAAGACCATAATAAAGATGCTTACAGCCAATACAAAAATACCTAAGAGCACGCTGCATTGGGTTAGTACCCTCCGAAAACATGGCAAAACGTCGTATTTCTCTATGCCCATCTGCTAAGAATTGCCTTCGGTACTGAGGTTGTTTATACTTGTTCCTCACCTCATCAGAAATTCCTCTACACGGAGACGGAGCATAAGTTAGAATATCAAAACCATTTTGTATGAAAGCTTCATTTCTGTTCTGTCCAAGATAGGAACTAGCAGCATGCTCGGGAGTACAATAAGGTGTCAATACAAGAATCTTTCCCATATAATTATTTGACATGATAAAAAAGCCAATTTCGAAAGACGGCTATTTAAATATAAAACAAAGAGATTTCCAATAACTATTTGAGAGGAGCTCGCATTCACATTTTTCCCCAATCAAAGGGTAAATGTAAGGCGAGGTTCAATAACAACATATTGATAGTCAGACGACATTCTCCTCCCTTATAGGAAATAATATTAGAACAATCAAAAAAAGATTAAAAAATTAATGGCGCATAATCTACGATACTATTTTCCGCAATAACCACGTCTTTTCCTAAACCCTTTTCAACAGCAGTTAAATAAATATAGTTAGCAAGATTCAAATCGATATATGACAATCCCACAGAGTTGAAATATATAAACTCATCATCGTTCTCTCTTCCTTTTTTTCGACCGGATATTAAGTCTGAAAGATTTGCATAGATATCATGATCTTTTAAAATACCCTCTTTATACATTCTACAAATAGTTTGGGTCCGATGTTTACTGGCTTCCCAATCATCACATACAATCTTTTGAGCTTTGAGAGCAACTTCATACTCATCCTCCCATCCACCAACATGTATGTAAAGCCCACCCTTTGTGATGTCTTTGGCTTTTAGAACAGGTGCTTGGCCACTTATAGCCGTCACGATTATATCTGCATTTGACGCACATTTATACGAGTCATTTTCACAAGTTATAAAAGTCACATCAGGAGTAAGTTTGGAAAACTTGTCAACGAAACCTTTCTCATTTGATGCAGAACGAGAAGACACTCTGCATTCTTTGATGGTTGGGAACAAGTGTTTAAGCAACGTAAAATGCATACGAGCCTCTTCGCCACTTCCAATTATGCCAATTGTTTCCACTTTGGATGGAGCTAGATATTTTGCAGCCACACAACCCACACCAGAAGTACGCATTTTTGTAGCCAACGTTCCATCTATCATTGCTATAGGAAAGCCAGAATGGATTTCTGAAAGCAGCATTACGCCTGTCACATTTTGAATACCTTTCGGCTCATTTGTCGGAAAAACAGAAACCCATTTCATGCCACATACCATATCATCGCCCAAAAGTGTGGCTGGCATACAATTGATTCTGTTTTGAGTTTCTTGATTAAATATTTGAGAGATTTTATCAGGAAAAAGTACATTTCCATGTAGATATTTCATAAAGGCTTCCTCGATAACACTAAAAAGTGCATCCGAATTACCCTTGAAAATCTCGGCAACATCTTCCTGAGATATAATTCTTACTACAATTTTACCCATGATCGTTATTATTTAGAAAACCATAAATCTTTTTCAATAGCACCAAACAAGCTAGCAGTACAAAGTACCGTCAACTTGTTGCACACTACGGAAAATTGACTTTTATCTAAAACTCGTAATCAAAATTTGACATCTTTTTCCCAATCTATTTTCTTCACAAGAAGATTATTGCCTTCTGCATCAAGAACCTTAAGGGTGTTGTGTATCTTGTCTATAATTTCATTACACTCTTCAAGAGTATCGTATGTAAAATGGACAAGACAAACAACCTGAGCAAATGATCCAGAGTCAACGATGGTATCGCCGACTTCATGCTGGCATGGGACAAGAACCACATTTGGCCAACTTTTTAGATTTTCCAGACCATCAAATTTCTCGATTGTACCAGGCAAACAATGCACAGGATATATACAATAGTGCTTACCACGCTCCACACTTTCAGGAATCAATGAACTGAAACCATCCAATTTACTCTTTCCTGTTGCTGCGAAATACAAATCGGCATAAACCTGATTGATTCCGGTCATATAATCCACGGAATAAAAAGAGAAGGACCCTCCATACCTATAGCCCACCTCATTAAAATAATACTCATTATTATCATGAAAGACTTCTATCCATATAGTACCTTCTTTTATACCGATAGACTGAAACATGCGCTCTATTTTTTTCTCATAGCGCTCTCTGAATTCATTCTTCAGCTTACTTTCACATAAGAAAAGACCAGCTACAAAACTTCCCTGTTTATCATACTTCACTGGGATTTTATCTTCCGTCAAGGCATATCTCATTTTGCCATTACTAAAGGAATAGAAGACCACAAGACCTTTATTATTCACAAATTTCTCACAAATCACTTGTCCAGAATAAGAACATGCAGAAGCAATCCTATAGCCTTCTGCAAGTTCTTTTACATTATGACAAACAGAAAATCCATTACTGCCACTACCATCTGTAGGTTTCGTTATTACAGGATAAGCCTCTTGAGGAACTGCTTCTGAAATGTTGTTTTTGGATATCACATAACGCGGAACAACTGGAAGTCCGTTTTTTATACATAAATCTTTAAACTTTCCCTTGTCTTGGAGACATTCCCACTGTTCTTTAGTACAATAACACGGTATATTTAATTCATTTAAATACTGGCAAGCATGAGATATGACAAGTTCACTTCCTCCCATATAAACACCATCCACCTCATGAGTTTTGATAAAATCCTTCATAGCATCGTGATCGATGCTATTTACGTTATACACCTCATCAACGATTTCCCCTAAGTGTCCAGTATTATTACCTGCGAACAATAATGTAACACCATACTCATCTGCAAATCGCTTAATGATATCGCGCCAAACATTGCTACCCAACAGTAGCAAGCGTTTCCCTTTTAATTCCTCCATATTAATAATTATCTAAAGTTATTTTCTTATTTGAACAATAAATGATATAGCCACTAGATGAGGTTCCTACATTCGAGTCAACATCTTCAAAACCATCTTGAGTGACTGTATTACAAATACACCAATCAGCATTCTTTGCTTTATCAAACACAGGGGCTAAACGCTCATTTGCTTTGCAATGAAAATAGATTCCTGCACATGCTACATTATGAACCTCTTGATGTTTATATTTTCCAAGACAACAATCAATTGCCGCCTTAAAATAATCAAAGTCAGTACTTTTGACCGTCAACGTATCCGCAATATGGTCTCCTCCTCCTCTAGCCCCTACTTCTATGAAGTATAACTCATCGCCAATAATTTTCAGTTCCAAGTGAGCAAGACCACATTTGATACCACAAACTCTAAGAACATCTTTTACTGCAACACTTATTCGACTTTTCATTTTATCACTAAGCATAGCGGGCTGATGATGTCCGCTCTCGACAAAATGAGGAGGACCAGATGAATCTTTCTCTGTGTACTGAATAATCTCTGTTAAATCTCCTCCAACTAGACATTCTATAGAGTATTCTTTTCCCCCTTCCAAATACTGTTCTACAAGGATATCACCACTATCAGAATAATTTTTAGAATATGCTATGGCTGCTCGGAGCTCATTTTCATTTCTTGCTATGCTTATTCCTCTTTTTCCACAAGAATCAGGTGCTTTTACAATAATTGGGAAATCGTAGGTGTCACTAGGATGATACTTTTTAAACCATGGTTGTTTGATCGTATTCAAACTAGCTACCCTTTTTCTCATTACTGTTTTATTACGAGCAGCAAATCCATTAGTCACATCATTGCCTGGTAGTCCTAGCTTATCAGCAAGTATCGCCGTAACCTCAGTCGTTGACTCACTCGTTCCTATTATTCCAGCTACACCATATTCTTTGCACTTTGAAACGACAAATTCAATGTCAAATATGTTCGAAGTAACGAAAATATCCGCTAAATCTTTACATAGTGAATCCTCTTGTCCAAATGCCAACGTTGTAACATAATCAAGAGTTTTTGCTCTTTTTAAAATAGGCAAGGCACCTTCGCCTGCACCTATAACTGCTAGTATTGTCATTCTTAATTATTACAAAACTTTAAAGTAAACATCATTAACCAGTTTGTCTGCTAAAGCTATCGCCTCTCGTGCCGTCTCCCCCGTGACTATTACATGTCCAGAACGAGTCAGACTACTTGTAACTGCAGGTATCACATCCCCCTCCTTTGGATAAATCTCCCAAAGATACACATGGGGATTATTCAATACCTCCATATTAGAAACACTCACAAGTTTTCCTGGCTTCGGACAGAAATAACGGATACACACACACTTGGGCTCTTCTTTGGCGCTTAAGTCAGGTTCCACACCCAAAGCCACATCAATAGCCGCTGCCACCATATCAATGCCCGTACTCAAATGAGTCAACTCTGTAGAAATAAAATCTCCGCCAAGGCGCGCGCCAACCTCCATCAAATACGCCTTACCGTTCATCAATTTAGCCTCAGCATGACAAGCGCAATTGTTCACACCCAAAGCCCTCACGCCAGCAATAGCAGCAGCCTTCAACGTTTCAACCTCAGCATCAGAGAAACAAGAAGGTTGATTATGCCCCAACTCGACAAAATGCGGAGCACCCGTCGTCTTTTTATCAGTCACGGTAAGCACGTTCACCTTGCCGTTCCATACAATGATCTCTATAGAAAACTCCGGACCCTCTATAAACTGCTCTATCAATACAGAATGATCCCGACTTTCACTTAGAGCCTCATCATAAGCTCTGATGAAATCACCCTTATCCATATTACGAGAGACCTTTGCAATACCTCTTGAACCTGAATTGCGGGAAGGTTTCAATATCGCATCGGTATCAAACTCGTTCTGCAAACGACTCCAAGCGTCCTCGGCATTCACCGTTAAGATACTTTTTGGCGATGGTGCATTACCTTTTTCAAAAGCTTCACGCATCAAATGCTTGTTAGTGGCCCTAATAGCTTGCTCACGCGTAATACCCGAAAGCCCAAACTCATCATTAATTCGCCCCATTACGCTCATGCTTACTTCCGAGCAAGGATGGATCACGCCATCAATCTGCTCGTCACGCAATGCTCTCAAGACCTCCTCCTCCGAGGTGATATTCACCACCAAAGTCTTGTCAGCAAATTTGAGACCAACGGCATTGGGATTTCCGTCCGCAGCGATCACATATACGCCCATTTCCTTGGCCTTTTTAATAACAGGCAGTTGAAGAATGCCCGCAGCTAAAACTAAGAGCCTTTTTTGCATGATGAGTTCTCTTTAGATTGCAAAGTATTGATATTTTTACGACCGATAACAGACCAAAAGGTCATAAACACTACCTTCACATCCAACCAAAATGAAAGATGATCCGAATAATATGCGTCGTAGTGGTATTTTTCTTCATTCGAAATAGAGTTACGGTAATAGGCTTGGGCATATCCTGTCACCCCAGGCTTTATAGAATAACTCTTCTTTTTGTCTTCCGTAAGATTACCGAAATCAATCTGACCAACTTTCGGACGAGGACCGACAAAACTCATATCACCATTCAAAACATTCAGAAATTGAGGAAACTCATCCAAACTCGTCTTTCTCAAAATACGACCAACAGGAGTCACGCGAGGATCGTTATCACTATTAAAGGTAGAACCGTCAGGATTCTTCAAATCTGGTGAATTCACATACATAGATCGGAGCTTAAACATTTTAAAATGTATTCCCCCCTTGCCTATTCTGTCAGCATTGTAAAACACCGGCCCCCTATCCGTGAAATAGATTATAGGGGCAAAGACGATAATTACCAATAAGACAAACGGTAGAGCGCAAAGCCCTATAAGAATGTCAACTAATCTTTTAAAAAAATGAACGTACATATATTGTTTTTTTGAGTTTCAAGAACAAAACAAAGAAAAAACAAATCCACAAAACGCTATAACTACGCCGAACATGATGCAGCTGCCAAGCTCGCCCCGTTCGAATAAGGACAAAGCATCCGCTTTGACCAACGCACGCTGACCAAAAAAGTGATACCATACAATAGCGAGGGAATAGAATTCCCCGATGTATGGCTAAGCAAAAATATGGTTACAAAACGCTTCCCTTTATGGGAAACTATAGACAATTTTGGGATTCAAAGTTCCTCATCATGGTATCGCTCCATGCCCTGCCGCCACTCGGATGAGGATAAGATTTACAACAACGCCAACGTACCGCCCTATCGGTCTATGTCTATTGTGCCAATTTCGTGACTCTCGACGCTGACACAATCAGCCGCCTTAGGATCAAACAACACATAATTCACGCCCCCAGGATAGAGCGAACTCTTAAAGCAGATGCCATCAGCATGAACATACTCTTTACAGAACTCACATATCAGTTGGGTTGGCACATACTCTATCTCCGAGTCATAGCGCCGGAGAGGCTTGGAAAGGTCCTTGCTTATACTATCAATCACCTTTTTCTTGATGACAATTTCTTTCAGAGGCTCTACCGAGTCCCCATAAGCATGATACAGGTTGATGACATCACAAAAATCCACCAAACTGAGAGACTCAGGAATAGTAAATGTTCCCACGCTCAACCTATCCAGATAGACAGCTCGCACCTCATAGTATGTAGTTTTCGCTGAATCACTTAAATATAAATAAGGGATTCCCAAAGTGTTAGCACGCCCAGCAGTAGCTTTATCCGAAGGCGGACATCCCATATGTTTAACCTCCAAGCAATCCACTCCTTGAGGAGTAATACGAGAGCGATAAAGTGTAGTTCCAGCCCCAAGGTTATACTTTCCTTTGGCAAGATAGTTATATTGAGCAAATTCATCCATATTCGTAAAGAATCTAGTTTTTTGCATCACACTACACTTCAATCGATCCCAAATTCCGATCCGCTCTACAATATCAGCGGCAAAAGCCACCTTTTCTTTGATGGAAAAGCCCAACGACGATAACTGCAGAGCCTCATCCAGCAAAACCTCTGCCACATGATTATCTGCAAACAGATGCCATTCGTCCTGCACCATTTCCGCAACAGGTTTACCTGCGTCAGAACGTTCGAACAAAGACAATAAAGCCTCAAAAAATCAGCAAACTCCGACGAATCAATCACTTTGCCCTGTTTGTGACAAACATCACAAACACCCTCGGAGGAAGCATTAGCCTCAACCTCCGATTGCATTTCCGCATCTAAAAAGCAATGCTTACAAATCAACATAATCTGTAGAATTAGATGATGGAAGCAATCAGTTCCAAATGGTTCTTGACCGATAATTTCTTCAGATAACCCAACCCAGGATAACCATCAGGATCTTCAGCCTTTGATATAAGTTCCTTCACCGACGAGGTTTGCTCCTTGCCTTCAAAGAACGGTTCTATCTTGCAGGCCGCCTCTTGAAATTTACCTCTGACATTGGTATTGCTCTCATTACTGTCAGAAACAAAATGATGAACATTCAACCGGTCATCATCTTTCTTGTACGACAGATGGATTGCTACTGCATAAGGCATCATCCCTCCCTCTACGTAATCTGAAGGCAAAGTGGTATAGTCTGAAAAGCCATCGTAGCCGTCGTTCATATAATAGAACGGCTCCTCGCTAAACAGCTCATCATCTTCAAGCGCATAGTCAGCATTGCGCGTTCTGGTTTTAAAACAATCATCCAAACGGATTATCTTTTTGCCCGTTCTTTTCAAGATTGTATTAAGATGCCGTGAGCCAACCGCACCAAAGGCATTGACGACGAATTCGACCCTCTCGTCATTCACTAAATTGCTAACCTTTGGATCTTCCATATCCATACACGACTTGAAAACAAGCATGACATTGTTCAATTGATATTTTTCTATCAAAGAAGGAATATCATCCAAAAGTCTTCTTGTACAAATAAAAGCAGGAATCCAATCTATTCCTTGACTACCATTGAGAAGCAGCTTCGACTCCTCCAACCACGCCCCAAAAGATACCGTATCATGCTTAAAGTCGCCATCTGTAGGGTTCAGAACCAAGGCAAATCGCATCTTGTTCTCCATCATATCCCCAACAGCACGTTCCAAGGCGACAGACTGTTTCTTCACAGGCTCCAATATAGGTACGATGTTGCTTCCAGAGTGCTCCTCAGAGAACTCCCGCAAAGCTTTCAACTCAAACTGTTTAGCACGAAGATAAGGATAATACATAGCTATGATTGAATAGTTGTTTTTAATTTGTCCAAAAGCAATAGCGCCTTCTTTTCTGGAAGATTCAAACTCAGAAGCATTTGTCTCAAAGCCACAGGATATTTTCTCAAGAATCGCGTGTTATTTTGGCGCTTTTTCACCTCCTGCAGAAACAACCTCTTCAAGTCCCTCACTGCAGTCTTGGCAAAGAGATCCTTACAGTAATCAAACCGTTTATACCCTGGTACAGACATGATATCATGCCCTAAGTTTTCAGCCATACGCTCATACTCACAAGCCCTCAGACAAGAAAGCATGGCATAGGAATTGAAAGCCTCATTCTGCCTTGCCTCCCTCCATTCTCGGAGTTCCATCCCGTCACTGCCATAAGCCATGACGATGATCCCGGTTTCCTCCTCCACCACTTGCAAATAGTCGCCGACTTTACTTTCCGGCACTACAAGATAGCACTTGTCAAAGACCCCTTTGTAATCCCCCATTTGCTTGTCCAGCCTTCGTGGGGAATCATATTCCGTCTTGATTTCAAAGACCTTGCTTTCACCATTAAACATCACCATATCAGCAATCGAACTGCCCACCCGAAACTCACTAAAATAAACCGTGCTTCTCGTTCCATAACGACGAAGCAGAAGGTTCACCAGCTCATTCTTGTAAACATATTCGCAGCGATAGTCCTTGGAAATGGCAGCATAGGCCCCTCTTATCAAGCCCGCATACGTCTTGCTCCTAAGACGATACTGAGCACGTAGCCAATCAAAACGGGAGAAATCATCAAACAAGAGAACATCGATAAAGGCAGAGCGAGAGAAGGCCGTAGAGAAATCCCTCAGCCTTACCATGCGCTTATTATGTGCCACAGTCCTCATCATCTGATTCCTTCAATAGTATCTTTGTCAATCTACTCGCCTGCAAATGTACCACTTTTTATCGAAATTGCGCTTGCACTTTGGCATATTCTTCTTCCAAAGACGCACTTTTCCCTGTATCTTGCTGCTGCACGAACATATCGTTCACCTTATTGTTGTCCATACTTACAAAACAACATCACCCCAACACCACGGGGCGCTTTGGTTTCTCTATTCCCCGTTGGCTCAATCTTCTTGCATACATTGACTGAGGGCTAACATGCACACCGGCTTCTGTAGCAGCCCATTGATACTTGGGGCTACCAGCTTTCAAAGCACTCATAGAAGGAGCTTTCTCTTTTAGCCACTTGTCCAACCACAACTTCTTCTTTATGACCTCCTCTACGTTTGAAGTGTTTGCAGGATGCACCTCTACATAATAGACCTTTCCATCATAGCCGACCGCATAATCCCACCGCGATTCATTGGGATAGAGCATCTTAGTTTCTTCGTCAATATTCAGGCTACCATCAAGCCTTCTGGCATCCTTCACCATCACTGCCCGCTTGTCAGCCTTTACTATTGCCTGCAATCCTTCACGATAACCATGCTGCACGTCCGGCGTATTCTCTATAGCCTTCCGAAAAGAGCAATTGGCTTTATCCGCTCCTGCTGTCTTTTGCTTCTTACCCTTACTCATCACAATATTTCGTTACAAGTTCAGAGGCCCGAGTGGCAAAAGAAGAAAGGCCACCCCATTCGCTCACGACAGGTTGCTCATCCAAAGCATCAAGGGAGGAAATATCAATACTCTCCACCTTCTCACCCTTTCTTTCAAAAGCGTAGGTTCTGATAGACTTGTCAAAGATGCCTGCAAAGATGCCAGCCCCTTTCCCCGATACATCAAAGAGCTTTGCCAATCCAGCCTCTTTGTTTTTATTAGCCGATTTTTTTAGGATGTTGAAAGCCCACACAAACTCGAGAGGGACGGTAGAGTGAGTAGATACGATGACTTTTTTGCCCATCTGTACCAACTCCAGTATTTCCAACAGCACCGACATGATCGCTTTGGGATGAAGTCCCATCTCTGGCTCCTCGATCACAATATAATCATACTGATCTTTGTTGAGCAGCTGCATGGGAGGACCCGAGACACAATAGAAGCCCATCAGCAAGGGCATAAACTCCTTCTGTCCAGCGCTCCACGTCATAAACGGCATATCCATCCCGTCCACCTTCATACGCATTTTGCGCTGTCCATTCTCATTTTCAAGTTCCACCCTTCCCCCATGAAAGATAGAAGTGTCAAAAGACTTTTTCTGCGCACTCTTCAGTCGAGTCTTGACGGGAAACAAGGTAGTATTCCCTCCCAAGCCTATCGACATAAAAACACGCAGAATCTCACTAAATTGGCGCAACACATAAGGAGCCGTCGGGTCAAACTCTGAAAACGCCTTAGGCCGCCCATCCGAAATGCTAAACACCCTTTGAGCAGGTATGTAGAAAACCTTCTCCTCCGCCTCCTTCACCTTATTCTTCATCAACGAAATGACAGCAGAAGCCTCTCGCCCGTCATAAACTATTTTGGTGTTCTCTCCCCAAACGCCAGCCATACCATTGCCGAAGTACGCCTCCAACAAATAGGAAACGTTACTCTTGCTGATGATATAATTATACTTCCTCAGCGTCTCGACAATGGCTTCCTTGTCTTCCAACAGTTTCAGCAGTTCAAGAAACAGGCTTTTACCCGAAGCTTGCGCGCCGACAAGAATGGTAAGGTCACCAAATTCCACATGAGCCTTGCCTATCGGTCCAAAGTTTTCTACTTTCAGTTCATTCATATCTCAAATGTCAAATGAAGTCTGCAAATATACACTTTCCTTTGCTTCCCTGCAAATTTTCCCCAAAATTTCTTGCCGTATCGCAGCTGTAGTTCTAGTTGTTTCCCTTACCAGCATGTATTTGAGCATAGAATAGGTCAACAATTCAGGGCGAAGATGCTAAAACATATCAAACTTTTCTCAATACCGCTTCCCAAAACCTTACATTGCAAACTTTTTCAATTGCCGCAAAGCAATCGTGACGAAAGACACATTAAACAATTTCTCCTTACGCTTGCTCCATTTCTGTATCTCTTGCACTAGGAAATCGATAACAGTCTTTTCATCAACATCCTGCCACCCCTTCATCTCGGGCCTGTTCTCCAACAGATAATCCACCGTAGAGAGGAGTTCTAACGAATAGTTGGAATAATTGCCACGCAAGAATTGCATCGCCTTATTACAAATATCTCGCAAACTACTATCCTTATAATTATCAACGTATTTCTGAGCCTCCGACGCAGCGTCATCAGTCAGCCAGATATAGTCAAATGGGCGCACGTTCATACCACCCATCCCTTTCACATAGCTACCATTCATATAGTATAGAACATGAGCCACCTTACCACCTGAATAAGGACCATAATAATAAGGTTTAAAGTCTATGCGAAAGTATCTTTTCGCTCCGAATCGCTGCATGAAGTATATCAGTTTCTCGGCAGCAAAGACAGAAGCAAACTCACCCTCACTATTCATATCGGCAAACATCAACAAAAGCATGGCTCTGGCCGGTGTGAGCTTTACACGCTCCGTTTTCATCCTTTCCACGATGGCATCAGAAGGCTCGTACAAATACACATCACAGTCCACTGTAGAAAGTTCCTGCTCCACCATTTGCTTAACCCGTAGCCAGTCAAGCCCCCCATTGTGTGAACCAAGAGGCGGAATGGCAATGGAACGGATCTGACGGGACACTATTTCCCTGCGTAGCGATTGTAGTCCCTGTTCTATATATGAATATTCAGAAGGCAATCTCCAATGAGTCTTGGTAGGGAAATTCACAATGAGCTTAGGACCACTTGTCAAGTTGGAGTCCTTTACTATCAGCATATCTCCTATTTTCAGTTCTTTTTTCCGACAGACATTATGATATACACGGAAATTCTCAGGGAAAGCCTCCTTAAACTGCAAAGCTATCCCCTTACCCATTACGCCGACTATATTAACCGTGTTGACCAAGGCTTCCGCCTCGCTCTCCAACAAGTTTCCTTTCACATAGTGTATCATGCTCTATCTTCTAAAAATAATACCCTGGCTTTACTGCTATTTGCCCAGCAGCCACACCTTTGCTAACAAGACGGTCTTTTGCCATTTCATTATAAACTACATATCCACAGACATATTGTATAGGGAGGTCGCCTTTTATCAACAATTCAGCTTCCTTACGCCTTTTTAAGTCCGGGTCGTCCTCTACATTCCAAAATGTAGAATATACGTCTTTATAGCTAACTATACTGTCAAGATCCGAAAGCCGCTCCTTTCCATAATAGCGAGTGAACGAACTGATGGCATGACCGTCAGTAAAAACACAGTCCACATTATTGGCAACAAGATCATTTATTCGAACAACACAGTATACAATATTCTCCGGTTTTTCTTTGCGAACACCATTATATCCATGTTGTATCACATATAGCATAGGCGAACGAGGACCAAAATAAAATGGCACATATTCACTTAATCGGTAGCCATCGACCTCTCTGTTCCCTCTGATCTTGATAACTTGACTATCGCCAATTGGCAAATAGTTGTCACTTCGCAATGGTGAGGATGCGCGCACCAAACCATTACTCAAAACATGCTGTATATTGTCTATATGCGTCAGCCGGAAAACATATTTCAGTTGATTAGCCATAACTACACATTTTAAAGCTTCATTACTTCTTCTTTCAAGATGGACGCTTTCTTGCGATTTTTCCTCAACAGTTATTGAGAAGTTGCTCTGTCATGAAGAACCCCTCCCACAGTCTCATCAAGCCAGCAGCATTGAGCACCCGTTCTATGAAGTCTGCAAATATACACTTTCCTTTGCTTCCCTGCAAATTTTCCCCAAAATTTCTTGCCGTATCGCAGTTGCAGTTCTAGTTGTTTCCCTTACCAGCATGTATTTGAGCATAGAATAGGCCAGCAATTCAGGGCGAAGATGCTAAAACATATCAAACATTTCAGAAAATTCTTTCCTATATTCTTTGTCATAGCCTTGTCTCCAAATATGTAGTCAATATTTTTTTCACTCTCAGTTTCTGTGCGTATTCATGAAGTAAAGACACATTGCGGGTCTCCTTTTTGAGATAGTTGTCTATCACCTCACCGCAAACATCAAGCCCAATCTTGTTTCGGTACTTTACGGCATCACAGACTGTTCGCTCCATATCCGTAATGAGTACTTCGTATACTGATATGTTCTTCTTTACTATACCAAACTCCAAATTCTCCTTTTTCCAATAATAGAGGTCAATCGGTGGATATTCGGGCAAGCGCACCTTTCGTTTGGCTTCAATGGCAATGCAAGTAGCGGAAGGCACTTGCGTGGAAAGCCCATAATGAGCAAACGCACTATACAGGCAAAGCACTCCATGCGGAACTATACGCTCCACATCTATCATGTTATTTGCCAACGCAGACATTTCCACATAAACACCATTACGAATCCGCATAAGCGTTCCGTCTTCTATTGCACGGCGAAGCTGTTCATACTCGCCACGGCTTTTCACTTCGCCTATGGTAATGAACCCACCTCGTTGTTTGAGCGTATCAATAATTTTACTTCTATCCATACCCCTCTTATTTTCGTGCAAAGATACAACCGCTTATTGAGAATAAAGAATGTTTTATGCTAAAAGTTACGGAGAATATATATAACACCCGTAACATCTTACATTGCCATCACGCTTCGGTTGGCGCTCTATTTAGGGCATGACACTGGCCTGTATCAGTTTTACATGCTCCGTTTTTATCCTTTCCACGATACCATCAGAAGGCTCATCCCTTACCTATTACGCCGACCGTATTAACTGACCGTAAGCCATCACTTTAAGACTGTTAAGCCACAAAGTGAGAAACCTTGAAAACCTATAGTATAGTACGGCTTTCACCGTTTACTTACACAAGAGAAGTTATTAGATATTCTTCCTCTATCCATTTCTTCCTGCAAAAACGAATACACATATTGAGGAGACTGAAAATATAGCCCTGTATTCGGAATCTGCAGCAAACGATAAGTTTCAGAGTCATACAACACACCGAGAGCTTGACGAATCGTCATCCCTCTCTTTTCAACGAGAAGCGTGGCGACATCACGCTCCATACACTCCAGCATATATTGAAAATCTTTATCTGTCACTTTCATAAAACACGAAGAAGTTTAATGGCACGTTCAGTACAAAAAGCCCACTGAAAAGTAATACCCTCTGGATACTGAATACGTCTAATAAATGTTGAAAAATCTATGTAACCAGCCTGAAGATTAAAAATCTGCCTACCAATCTTGTCATTGGCTATCGGCCCATACACCACGTCATAATCATGAAGAGTATCTGACGATTTACGATTTGCCAAAACAAACTTAGCCCATTCCTCAGAGTATTCCTCAAAACATAGAAACTTCAACCCATCAAGAGTAGAATCATCAAATTCAAAGCAATTAACCACCACGTCCCCACCGAACGCTTCCACTTTGAATTGCGCCATTTCCTTTGCCTGTTGCTCCTCAGCGGAAAGATAGAAAGCTCGTCCAAAGTCCTTTGCTGGGCGAGACTTAGCAAGGTCAACAACCTCCACCTTCATATTAGACCCATGATACAGCTTCATAACAACTGCCCTCCTTTCCTATGACAATAAGCAGCAAGCGCCTCCACTTGGTCCTCAAACGTCAGCGTGTGAAGAATATTGTAGTGTCTCTCCGCATACTCTATGCCATCATGCAGACAGACATAGCGGAAAGCCTGCATATAGCTTAACCCAAAACGACGGGCAAAGAGCTTTATGAGCATAATGATGTATTCTATCTTGTCGGCTATCATAATTGCATTTGACGAGCCACTAGTACCCGTCTCCAATCGCAAATTTACGCTATTTCCATGACACTGGCAAATATTTCGGCAATATCTTGACGAATATAGCCTATTTATCCTTTATGTTATACTTTGCAAACTTATCATTTTTCAAAGGTAACCACGCTAATAAAGCATATATCTTGCAACAAAATCTAGTTGGAGAGCTTACATGACAAAGCCAACGTTTGGTACCAAGAAAAAACTAAACATGGCTATCCACACATGCGACAAAACTATCAATAAATGTAATAGCGTCTTCAACTTCCATTTGAGTTATTTCTCGCTTTTCCGTATAGCTCATGTCGGACTCATGAGCTATTTGATCCCTACGCCCAACCAAAAGTTCCAACTTTTGTGTAAGATATTTCTCCTTATCATTGTCATTAGCACCAGGAACCATCATTTCCTTAGCTATAAGTGACATTTTGTATTTTTCCTCCCAAATAAAAGAAAGCGCATCTTCTTCCTCTAATACACTTTCCTTTGCTTCCCTGCAAATTTTCCCCCAAGTTTCTTGCCATATCACAGTTGTAGTTCTAGTTGTTTCCCTCACCAGCATGTATTTGAGCATAGAATAGATCAGCTATTCGGGGCGAAGATGCTAAGACATATCAAACATATCGGCTAATTGCGCTTGCATTTTGGCATATTCTTCTTCCAAAGACGCACACTCCTCTGTATTATGCTGCTCACACATATCGTTTTCCTTATTATCTATCATCATTTAAAGAATTAAAAGTCGCCTATTACCCAATGACCATCCTTACGTCCTCCTTCACGTTTAAGAACGTGAAAATCTTCTCGCAAAGCCTTTAGTTCGCTTGAAATCTTTCTTGCAGAAAGGCCAGTCTTTCTTGCTAAATCTGCTATAGTAGTCTTATTTTCCATAGATAATATTTTTAAAATAAGAGCCTGAATATCAGACAGTTCTTTCTTGCACTCTTTCTTGCACTCTTTCTTGCATTCTTTCTTGTTATTTTTGCCTACTTGTATTCCCAAGCAATCCGACCTACAAGGAATGTCAATCAAAAAATATGTTCTCCTTCTGTTTTGCCGTTATTCGGTCTGGCACCTTATACGGTCGGCGTTCTCCTGCCGTGACTTTAATTACAAGAATTGTCTTGCCATCAACCTCTTCTATGAAAAGACGAGGCTGATAATACGGACGGATAAGGTTGTTATAGCCAACCATATCCCTCTCTATCTGTTCGATAGAATCAGGATTCACACCTAAAACTGGACGAACAGCATGTCCATGTACTTCCTTCACTCCTACAATAATATACCCACCACCTGTATCCTCAAAATCATTAGCAAAGGCACAGATGCTACGATATATTGTATTTGGATTCCAACCTTCCTTATATTCAAGCTGATTGCTTTCCACTGCACTTCCACTAAGAAGGCTTTCTATGTTAATTGGCAATGCCATCTTTTCTTTGTTTGAGGTAACGAAAGTATGCTTTGAACTCATGAAATATTTCAATTCAGAGCTCTTTGTTTTGTTTTCCAAACTGGACATATTATCCATAAAGGATTGTCAATATGCGCCAGCCGAAAAGCAGCACGGAGCACACACTATGAAGACTGCAAATATACACATTCCGTCGCTTCCCTGCAAATTTTCCCCCAAGTTTCTTTGCCATACTTCAGGTCATCCGTCAGCAGACAAACTCTAGCCATAAGCCTACACGGTTATGCCAATATAAGCACGAAGCTGCTCGACGCTGGTGTCAGCAGGAAGGATGAGCGTCACGCCATTGGGATAGACCAGTTTTAGATAAGGACTGCGGGAGGGGCGACTATTGCCGCCACACGCATTTCCTTCGCCTCACTGTCACCGATCACAACCTCGGCGAACTTTGGCTTGCTGTTGTTGAATGCTTTCTTGCCTTGTACCATAATTTGAACATTTTAAAATCACGGTGCAAAAGTGCGAAACTTTTTCTAGGCGCACAATACGGCTTTCACCGAATACTTACAAAATAATTTACCATATGCTAAAGCTAAAATCAAAAAGGAGAACTAAAACAAACCTCTGAGGATCATTAGTGTGTGGAGCAAAGCTCCTCGGAATGTACTAAGCAATAGCCATGGCATTGAAAGAAGTCAGTTGAAAACTGTACTTTTTCGTTGCCTCGCCCATCCGTATGTACCGCCGCTTCTTCTATTTTACTTAGAATCTGCATTAGACTGTCTCTTCGGGTCTGAATTAGTTCTCTGTATTTTCTATTCGTATGGCGAATGATATTCCTTCTTGCTTAAGAAATATACCAAAGCATGATTCTTGTCCCAGTCAAAGAACCAACGTTTTGGTTTTGCCAACTTTGAACGTTTTTTATATGCCTGTGACTCACTTACTCCCGTCGCTTTTTGTATTATATTCATACCAACACTTTTCTCCACGTATGGACATGTCATAATATCAAAGAACAAATGAGCGTTTTCAGATTTTTTTAATACTTGCTGTTCCGGAAAACGTCTGATGATTTCCTTTTCGATAATATCCTTTATCGGTTGATAATATTTATCTTTCTCAATTAAGTATAATAGTGTACATATTTGGAAATAATTAAGCTTGCTATAGCTTTCTTCCATATTGCAATTTATCCCAAATAATGATTTTATTTGTTCTATCGTTAGCTTATAACCAATCAATCTATTCAGAGTTATCAGCAAATTAAGTGCTTCCATATTCATATTAGATTCACATTTTTCATTCTTGTAGATGTCAAGTATACGTTTTGCTTCACGGCGAATTCTGTTCTGCAGTTCCTGCTTTATGTTTTTATCTTTGCAAGTATCCGCCCATCTCACAATACATTCCAAAATTGAACACAATCTATATGAGGCAGTAGTATGCATATCAAGTGAGAAGATATAAAATGAAATCTCTGTAAATACGGTCAATAAGCCTAATGAAGGTGCACGTTTCGCTTTTATTTCAAATCTAATTTGCCGTAACAAGAGCGTTAACACATATTTATTCAAATCACCATATGTTTGTTGATATTGATGCGCTATTGAACGAAATTGTTTGATGAATAGTGTAAAGACGCTCATATCTTTCTTGATTCTCTTCGCATAAATTCCATCATCGTTTACTTGCAAATGGTTTTCTTTAAATTCTACAATCAGTCTATTCAGTTGTCGCTTTGCATCACTGACACCTGTAGTAAACGGACGAACACAATATTCGAGTTTGCTCTTGTTAATATCCATCTTATAGAAAGCCAATTGTTCTTGATACACCGAGCAAACATTCTCTAATATTTCTCGTGATGTCGCATAGACATAAGAATCATCCACATAGCGTCTTATTTCATAGTCACGCCCCAACTTATATCCATATTGCTCCTTCAACTCTCGAAGAATAGCTAAATCGACTGCTTGAAGTATAATCTCCGCAAATATTCTTGATATTTCTGGTCCCACAATGATGCCATTTGTTTCGTTATAGTTGGCATGCTGCATCAGATGGTCAAAATCATTCTCAAATGTCTTGGCTTTGGTCTTTTTCTTTGCTATATCTTTGCCTTTTACCGCCCATGTCACAGAGTGCGTATAAATATGGTAGAAACATCCAGAGACATCTATCTTCAACATATGAGAGTATTTTTGCTCAAGTCGCAAACTGTCTCCACTTTCAAAGAACTTATAAACCAAATCATACTTCTCATATTTAAAATATGAACGATAGCGAATATCAACCTCATCCTCCTCCACTTCGACTGGTCGTCCAGCTCATCCTCTGATGTTATTTCCTTATCAACTTCCTCAGATGGAAATATACACTTGGCTTTTTTGACAATATGCCGAATAGAGTAAGGACTAAACGAACATAGATTAATCATGTAATCATCATATTTCGCATAATGTTCCACACAATCTAATTGTGTCATTGGATGCATTAAACTCAACTTTCGACTTCGCTCTCCTCCTATTCTTCTGATATCATAATCAAATGGTATTGTCCATGTACCAGATTTAACAATACCATTAAAAACATTAAGGAAGGCCTTACGCAACGATTCATCCTGCATATTTTCATAGAAGGCATCATTGTTCAACATAAGAGGTAATTCGTATGGCAACACCTCTGTCAGAAGCACTCGATACTTATTATTCAACTTACTTTCTATCCTCATAACCAACAATTTGTAATTGTTCTCAATTGCTCTTTTGTAAAATAGTGATTTACATGATGTTCAAAGCCAAAGCGAAAAGAGTATTTCTCTAAATCCCTCAACTTATCTTTCGCCAGCCTCAGTCTGCTGCCCAACCTTCCTCTTTGACAATGTAGCAATCGTTGATAAAATCTATCCAAATCGTTTACCCCCGTCATATTTGTAGCCATCCTATAATTAAAATAGATGCCGACTTTAATTGGAAGCAAAGTGTCCTCCCTGTATATGGTAAAATTTCCTGTCAGAAATTTAATTCTCATTTTAAGGAGGTCAAAATTACGGTCTTTAGCAAAGCGCACAAAAGCTTTAGTCAACTTTGTCTTGACTTTCTTTATCTTCTTCTCTGCAATAGCAATGTCCAGCGATTTGCCAACCATATTAAAAGCATATCCAAGATAAACAAGATTATTAGACTTGGTGGAATCCCATATATATGACTTTTTCTCATTAAGAGTCAGACCAAGTTTGGAAAGCTCAAACTTTGCAGTTTTTATTACCATATTCGCGCTATATTGATCACTACAAAACACAATTATATCATCAACAAATCGTGCATAATAGTATACGCCACCAACTCGTCTTATACTTAAATCAAAGTATTTCATGTATAATTCTGACAACACAGAACTTATACCCAGTCCCCTTGGAAGACCTGTATTTGAAGCAATAATCGGATTATTGAATAGTGTCTGCAATAAAACCAATGTCGTATACGATAGTCTGGCATCTTCTACCAATTTCTTCAAAATGACTTCACGATTGATGCTCTCATAGAAATGTCTTACGTCTAATCTAACCACCCACATATCCACATTCTCACATAAAAGAATCTTCATCTGTTTAATGATAGTGTTCCTATCCGTTTGATGAACTGAATATATCTTTTGGATGTTCTTTTGAATCTTCCTTAGAATCAATTTTTGACAAAGATAGCAGAATTCGTGCTTATCTCTACCATTAAGAAAAAGACCATCTGATTGTTTAATGGCAAACTGATATGTACTATCAATTAAAGAATCATCCAATTCTTCATCAATGGCCTTTACAAGGTCTTCCTTTTTCTGACCACTATTTCTCCTTTCTGCCTGCGTTGCACAAACATATAGTTCACTTGGAGAGAATGATTGATTATACATTACCTAATTTCCGCAGCACTATGAGTTAGCATTTTTTATAAGTACCTGAGCAACAAAAAGTTGCTCAGAATTTTGCCATGTCGGATTTTTCACCTAACTTAGTGCTGCACTAACAAGTATAGCAAAATCTCCGAATGACATGGCAAATGTACAAATAAAATCCGAAAAACTCACTCCTTTTGGAAGAATCTTTCCAATCATGGAACAATTTGATGCTCTTTTGGCTCAAACCATTGACTCCACTATATTCACCGTTCAAGCGAACATGACCCGCCAAAACCTCACTCTTTATTGTTTTTTATTATTCTCGCAGGATTCCCCGCAATAATCACATTGTCGGGGAACGTGCCACTCACAACGCTTCCAGCACCAACCACGACATTCTTTCCCAATGTCGTACCTTTTAATATGATGGAGTTGGCTCCAAGGAAGCAGCCCTCCCCAATCACAACAGGGCGCTTTTTCAGAAGATCAAGCCGTTCCACAGGGTAACGCTCACTATAGGGTAAGGGGTGGAAATCGTTGTCTATGATTTTACATCCCGAACCAATATCAGTATTGCGCCCAATGGTAATGCTTTCCATTGAGTAGATGGTACACCCACTCATCCCAACCCCTTCGTTGATAATGATCTTTCCACCGTTTTTGCCATTATAATGCAGCGTTGCGACAATCCAAACATATTGCTGAAAGGATGGGAGAGAATGTTGATTTTACCCCCCCAGCGTTGTTAAAAAGGATATTAGCCCCTTTCATAGCACACCACGCTGAAGCCCCTAAAATATACCTACTTGCGATATATAATGCGGCATTTCAAATACAGCAAAAAAAATACACAGTACGAATCATCATTTCCATAGTTATCTTCAAACAGAGCCAACGATCAATAATAACATTTCGATTGAAAAGACTTCACTATAACTCCATTACTTAGCAAAAATTATCAATCACCAGTATCACCTCACGCTTGATTTAGTAACAACATTTGAAACGAATGCGTTTACTTCGTCCAAACTAATGTTATCCCTCTGGAAGAAACAGATATTTTCCTTCAACATCTTCTCATCCATATTCCACCATTCCAATTCCAAGAGCCGTTGAATGATCTCGGGCGAGAAACGGTAGCGAATCACCTTGGCTGGCACACCACCAACTATAGCGTACGGGGGGACATCCTTGACAACCACTGCTCCTGCAGCAACGCAAGCACCATTTCCTATATGTACTCCTCCTTTGACAAGTACATGCGAACCGATCCACACATCGTTGCCAATAAAAACACGCTCATCCTCGGACTTGTGTGTAAACACCTCGTTTTCTACCCAACTTTCTTGAAGCGCATTGATCTTCTGCGTGAAAATCGGAGACGTAGAAACACACTGCATCGAATGACTACTCATTCCTATGCGACAATGATCAGCAATCGAACAAAACTTGCCTATCTCCGCATTCTCTATGTCAGTATTGGCAGCTATATAAGTATATGCCCCGATTTTTGCTCTCTTAGCCTTTACCCCACGATAGATATAAGCCGATTTATCGACCTCCGCATTAGCAGAGACAAAAGAAAAAATCGAGATTCGGGAGTTAAAGAGGTTTTTCACCATCCCCTTTATATAATGTGCTATTGGAAACATATCACTTCAAATAGTCATTGAAATATTTTTAGCGTGTGGCAATCTCCTTAATAAAGCAAAAAGTTTTCTCTTGAAAGACCGAAATTCTAATTGTACGAAGCCATACTTGGGATCCCTCGCACTGTTTTTAGCTTTTTGTATCATAAAAAACGTAACTAATGACCAATGCACCATTTGACTATATTTTAGTTTTTGAAGTTCAACATATCGAGTATCATTAATACTAAATCGGTACCCCAAGCGTTCTAAACACTCTTTCATATAAGGGAAATTATCACTTCTATCTTCCAATACACTGCGGTCAAAATGGACATTAACACCAATTCGTGTATAATACACATTTCCTAAATGGTTGATATAATAAGCCTTTTCGGTAAAAAACGGCAGCTGTATCTCTTGGGCCCATTCTGCCACATAAGAACGCCCCTTGCTTACCTCTTGAAACATATTCATAATACTAGTGCTGTAGCATGCGCTCCTATTGCCTATCAACCCCCTCATTGTCAAGCTAACAAGATCATAACCTTGCTCAGCCATCTTATTTTTCTTGATAAAGTAATCACCATTGGGATAAAGACATTTAAAGTCTCCATAAAAACAAACACGATTATTCTTATAATCAATTTGGTTCACATCTATATAATCCACAATCGCCTTAAACCAGCCATTAGGACATTCATCATCACCTGACAATTGATAAACTAAATCACCCGTTGGCATGGTCCAAGACTGTTCAACATTCTGGAAAATCCCTTTATTCGGACAGTTCCTATGCAGTTTGAAAAAACCTGGGTGTTGTACAGCGTACTCTTGTAATACTTCCCAGGTCTTATCAGGAGACCCATCATCTGAAACACATATTTCATACAGATACTCTTTTTGGTTCAAAAGAGAGTCAATAGCTCTTTTTATCAACTTCTCCTGCTTATAACAGATTACTAAAGCTGATATTTTCGGTTTTTTCATTTTTCTCTTTAATTACGTTTAACTTTTATTGCATATGCAAGACCAAAAAGCAGCCATATAGCATAATCTCCCATAAAAGACGCCGACACCATCATATTCACAAAAGAGGCACCTAACACCATAACGTAGATATAATTTATACTATTTTGAACTACAAAACTACTTTTTAAGGCCAATAATAATCTTCTAAAAAAAATAAAATTCAAAAAAAGTCCTACTGGGACTCCGAAATCCATACATAATTCCAAGCAACAGTTATGTGAGAACTGACTAAGTATTACTTGTGTTGTAGCGTAAGATGGAGACAAATAAATACGATCGCCTATAAGTCCCAGCATTTCTAATGGCTCCTCATTTAGATGCGAACATATACGGTCATAGAACAGACTCCTGTTTGAGTCATCCATCATATCACCCGTAGCCATCATTTTTAACGTTCTAGAATCAGGAAACCATTGGTACAACTGATCGAAAATCGTATCACCTGCGGCTAAAAAGAGAATGCCAACGAATATCAATGTCGATAATAAAAAAATTCTTTTTCCCTGCGAAACTCTATTGCTATTTATCACATATGCCAAGAACAAAGAAATAATAACCCCAAGAAAAAAAGCACGCGTTCCATAAAAAAACACTGGTACCAAGCAAGTTATCGCAATGGGCAAACCCCACATCTTCTTGTATAGAAAACTAGCTAACAATGAAATTAAAGATACAAAAACTAAATTAGATGCTATAGTTGCATAAGCATCACCTCCAGAAATATCAGGCACAACAAATAGACAGATAGCATAGGCTAAGGATATTGGGCTAAAAAGTAAAATGCATTTTGAGACCATTTCCCAATTCTGCGTATATCTTCCTATATAATACGCAGGCCACAAACGCGATATAAATAGAAATATGGAGGCTACATATACTTGGGAATAACCAGGATTCAGAATAACACTATATCCGAATAAAAGTAAAACAAAAAATGCAATAAGTGACATTTTGCGAAATTTTCTTGTCCGCAACATGTCTACTAGGAGCAAGCCAAAAAAGAACACATAGACTACATTACGAACTATTTCCACATTACTTCCCTCTAGCTTTCTATAAAGGTCAACTATGATTAACGAGTACAGAAATCCTGTTGCTCCAATCGCATAAAATTTACCTTGTTTATACATTGTTCTCCTTGTTTATCTTATTTTTAACAACAAGCCACACCATAGTAGCAACTTTATTTCTCAAAAACAAACGCAAAGCGAAATACAAAGAATAGTTTATCAAGAAAAATAATGGTACTTTTACTATCAAATGAGCATTTAATAAATTAGAAATAATCATAGTAAAATAAGCTACGACCATAGAGCAAACAAAAGTACTTCCCCAATCTCGTATTTGAAAAAACAACGAGTAATCTAGATCCTTTCCGATACAAAAACTAACAACGCAATAGGATACGATCGCATCAATTACAATTACCCAAACAAATTGATGAATACTGAATTTTAGGAATACTAGAACAAAACCTAATGATACAAACAATGAGAGAAACTGGGTTAGCAACAACAACTTTGATTTACCAATTGCTTTAATCGTGCTTCTACTTAAGTGATACAAAGCATTCAAGTAACCTGAGAAACATAAAACCTGAAATATAGGTACGCAAGGAACCCATTTATCCGAATATAAAAGCACAATGACGGGTTCTGCAAAAAAAATCAAAAATGACAGCATCGGATATATAAAAAACGTCACAACACTAATCGTTGTTCTGTATTTTTGTTTCAGTCCTTCCTTATCACCCTGAATACGTGAAAAAACAGGGAAAAACACTTGATTTATTACCGCTGAAACTGAATATACAGGTATTTGCTTTAAAGAATTGGCTTGGTTGTAATAACCCAGATCTGTTACCGAATACACTTTCCCTATAACAAATGAAACAACATTCGAATATAGTGACTCTATAATATTAGCTAAAGCCACTGGAAAACCAAATCCAAATAATTCTTTAAATGATGTTTTGTCAAACGCAATTCTAAACTTAAATGGAGAAGCTACTATATACATTATACAGCAAAGTAAGTCAAGAAGAATCGCCTTAAACAAAAGACTCCATATTCCCATCCCGCAATATGCCATTATTATTGCAATAACAGTAGCTATTGTCTGAGAAAGTAATGAAATATGGGCAAGCTTTGGGAAATCCAATTTCCGCGTTAACTGCGAAACATTGATTACATAAAAGGCCCGGATTAACACGCATGCAGACTGAACCCTTAAAAGTAAAGAAAAGCCTTTTACTTGCGTATATCTCTCTAAAAATGGTGAGATAGAAAAAATGGCAAAAAATAAGAAAAGAGAGAATACGAGATTAGCTGTAAAGATTGTCGTTTCGTCTTTCTCTTCAATTTCATTTTTCTGAATCAAGGCATTTCCTAATCCCCCATCAACAAGGACATCTGCCACAGTGATAAAAACCATGATTAGTCCCATTGTTCCAAAATCATCAGGACTCAGCAGTCGAGCCAACACCATGTTGCTAACAAAGCTGATGGCTAAACCGCCGAACCTTTGGATACTACTCCATATAGTTGCATCAATAGTTTTATTTGATGACATATCACTAGTTACTTGAACTTATTCACTAACTCTACAACTTGTGAAACCTCCAAAAATGTAATAGACGGTCCGATAGGCAAGCTAAGTTCCGTATCAGCCAAGCGCTCTGTGATGGGCAACGAAAGTTGCGGAGTATTCCAAGATTCCTTAATATAACACTCTTGTTGGTGTGGAGCAATTGGATAGTGACAAACCGTGCCGACTCCGTGCTGTCCAAGATAGTCGTGCAGACGGTCTCGATTATCCTTATCACTCACAATAATTGGGAACAAATGATATGCATTCTGCTCGTCTGGAAGGAGAACAGGAAGAGAAACAAGGGGATTGTCGATATGGTCATAGTAGAAGTGAGCAATAGCCTTACGCTTTGCATTATCCTCTGCTAGATACTTCAACTTCACATCCAAAACAGCAGCTTGTATCTCGTCAAGACGACTATTACGGCCGGCATACTTGAAGACATATTTTTTCTGACTTCCATAGTTAGCAAGCGCACGAACTGCTGCTGCAAGCTCAGGATCATCGGTAGTTACAGCTCCACCATCACCAAGAGCACCGAGGTTTTTACCAGGATAAAAAGAGTGTCCTGCTGCATCACCGATACTGCCTGTTACACGACCATCGGTGTACTTACATCCATGACTCTGAGCACAATCTTCCACAAGCTTGAGGTTATATTTTTTGCACAATTCACCAATTTTATCGGTGTATGCCATCCGCCCATATAAATGCACAATAGCAATGGCTTTCGTCTTAGAAGTAATAGCCTCTTCTATTAGCTCATCATCTATTTCAAGCGTATCGGACTTAGGTTCTACCAAAACAGGTACAAGATTGTTCTCAGTAATTGCAAGGATTGTGGCAATATAAGTGTTAGCAGGCACTATCACTTCGTCTCCAGCCTTCATTACTCCCATTTCAATATAGGCACGAAAAATCCAAACAAGAGCATCCAAACCATTACCACATCCAATGGTATACTTACTACCAATGAACTCCGAATAATGCTTTTCAAACTGTTCGTTCTCCTTGCCCTGAAGATACCAACCACTATTTACAACACGAGTTACAGCCTCGTTTATCTCAGCACCATGGAGAGCTGTTACGTCCCGAAGGGACAAAAAAGGAATATTATTCATTACCATAAACTTTACTTTTAATATAATTCAACTGTTTTGTATCTTTTTTGCACTATGTGAACCAATTATGATAGGGGTGAATTTGCTATGCTTTGCCTTGGGTTAATATCAGCCCCAATAATGTACAAGCTTTCATGCGATTTTCTTAATCGCACTTACAATTGTGGTACTATTCATAGTACTCAAAGCTGTTACTAGAACTTTTTTTATCACTTAAGCTATTAAAGGTTTTAGCAACAGCTTGCATTCTAAGCTAGGAAATGCATTAAGGCAAATTACCTCTCCCGCTTTTTTTCACCATGTCAACATCTTTAATTTTTTTATGTATTCGAGCAGGATTTCCTTTCACTATCACAAATTCAGGCACATCTTTGGTGACAACACTTCCAGCCCCAACCATAGCACCTTGGCCAATTGTAATACCAGGCAATATAGTAGATCCAGCTCCTATAGAGGCTCCTTTGCAAACTTTCGTTCTCAACAGTTGCCAGTTCACATTTTTCGATATAGGATAAAGATCATTTGTGAAGGTGGTATTAGCTCCTATCATAACATTGTCCTCTAATTCGACACCATCCCAAATCTGAACACCACATTTCACAGTGCAGTTATTACCTATCTTAACATCGTTTTCTATCAAACAATGAGAGCAAATATTACAGTTTTCCCCTATTTGAGCTTCTGGAAAAACCACACAAAACTGCCATATATTGGTTGACTCCGGAATCCTTTTATTTTTACAATCAGCAAGTGGGTGTATCATAATTGCTTACGGTATTTAAGAAATTCTTCATAATCGCGAATATAATCATTCTCAAGATATACATCTGAAGCTAGTACCATACAGACTGAGCCTGACGAAAAATCACCAAGATCGCGCCACATGCCTGGCTTAACGTAAAGCCCTTGATAAGGACGATTGAGAAAGAATGTCCTCTTGCACTTACCATCATCAAGCGTCACTGTAAACGATCCTGACGCTGCGACAATCAACTGGCTAAGATCACGATGGGCATGAGATCCTCTCTTTTCGCCTCCGGGAACATCATATAGGTAGTACACACGCTTCACGTTGAAAGGAAGGGTTTCTCCGTTTTGTACAACAGACAGGTTCCCCTTCCGTTCTGAATGATGCTTATCCAACTCTATGATGGAGCAATCAAATACATTATATTTCTCCATTTTTCTTCATATTTTCGTATTTAATATAATCCTCAATATAGTCGCTTCGATCATATCTAGTATCAGCAAACTCTAAGGCTAGTGAAGCCGTTGAAAAATTATCCAGTTTTCTCCATAGCCCCTTAGGTATATATAGCCCATAATAAGAACGATTGAGCGTAAAAGTCTTTTGGCATTGACCATCATCTACAGTAACATCAAAAGATCCTGCAATGGCTATAATGAATTCATTAGTTTCCTTATAGGCATGACTTCCGCGACTTTCTCCTCCTGGGACATCATAGATCCAATAAGTTCGCTGAATCTTGAACGGAATATGTTTTTCTTGCTCAACGAAGGATAGATTACCGCGAGGATCCTGAAATTTAGGAAGTTCTATTTGTTTAACGTCATTTACTGTCATATTCATAATTGTTTTGATTGCTTCTGCATGATTACATTGCATTTGAGGAGGTTATCGAAAGAATTAGTGTCAAGCCATTGGCAATCCGAGGGAAGTTCCTGAATTTGCATTTTTTCCTCAGCTTGATACAATAAGCTTACAGATGTAATTTCCAGTAATCCTCTTTCTGAGGGTTGGACATTTCTAATCTTTTGTGCAACCCCTTTAGGGAACACATAAAGTCCTGTTATTGATTTGAAATAGCGCTCCTCTGAATCTCCTACAATAGTATGACCTGTCATCAGTTTTCCATATTGACCAGGATCCATTTCTCTTGACACAAAGATTGTTGCATTTCCACTTTTCTTCGCGGCTCTAATGGCTTTTGCTAGACAAGAGGATATATTCCCAAGAAACAAAGTATCGCCAGTTATCAAACATACAGCATCTTTGCCTATAAATGGCTCCCCAATCATCAAAGCCTCTGCTATTCCCTTAGGCTCATCTTGAATAGCATAACTAATTCTACAACCAAGTTCCTGACCATCTCCAAGATATTTTACAAACGCAGACTGATGTTCGCGTGTAGTAACAAGAAGAATATCAGTCACTCCTGCCTTTACCAATGTTTCTATGGGATAATAAACCATTGGTCTATTATAAATTGGCAAGAGTTGTTTGGGAATACCGAGCGTGAGAGGATAAAGCCGAGACCCAGAATCTCCCGAAAGTACAATACCTTTCATACAAAAACTAATTTACTACAAAAGATACCATACACCCTCTACCTAACGTTGGGCGTACATTTCCTCATAATATTGTTCATATTCTCCGGAAGTGATACGATCCATCCAGTCTTGGTTGTTCAGATACCACTTCACGGTCTTCTCTATCCCCTCCTCAAACTGCAGGGATGGCTCCCAACCGAGTTCTTTCTGTAGTTTGGTGGAGTCGATAGCGTAGCGCGCATCGTGTCCAAGGCGATCCTTTACATAGGTGATAAGATTGAGGTCTTCTCCTTCCTTTCTACCAAGCAAGCGGTCAACCGTTTTGATGACCGTCTTGATTATATCGATGTTTTTCCACTCATTGAAACCACCGATGTTGTATGTCTCAGCCACCTTACCTTCGTGGAATATCAAGTCAATAGCACGGGCGTGGTCTTCTACATAGAGCCAGTCTCGCACGTTCTCTCCTTTGCCATATACAGGAAGAGGCTTGCGATGGCGAATATTGTTGATGAAAAGGGGTATCAGCTTCTCTGGGAACTGGTAAGGGCCATAGTTGTTTGAGCAGTTGGTCACAATGGTAGGCATTCCGTATGTGTCATGGAAAGCTCGGACGAAATGATCCGAACTGGCCTTGGAGGCTGAGTACGGAGAATGGGGATTGTACTTGGTAGTCTCATAGAAGAAGTCCTCACCGTATGCTAGGTGATGTTCCCCAGAACTTGCCTTGGTTGTGAACGGCGGTTCGATGCCTTCGGGATGCGTCATCTGCAGTGCACCATACACTTCGTCCGTTGAGATATGATAGAATCGCTTGCCTTCATACTTCTCTGGCAACGACTCCCAATAGAGTTTAGCGGCCTGAAGAAGGGACAATGTACCCATCACGTTGGTACGGGCAAAGGTAAAGGGATCTTTGATACTGCGATCAACATGACTTTCTGCGGCCAAATGGATGATACCATCAATATGCTCGTCCTGCATTAACTGATAGAATGCGTCAAAGTCGCAAATGTCCATTTTGACAAACTGGTAGTTTGGTCTGCCCTCAACATCTTTAAGGTTGGCAAGGTTGCCTGCATAGGTGAGTTTGTCCAGGTTGATGATTTTATACTCGGGGTATTTGTTGACCAACAACCTTACCACATGGGAGCCTATAAAGCCCGCACCACCCGTGACGACAATAGTTCTCTTTGTCATATTCATTTTCTTACTGGTTCGTTCTAAAAGTATCGGAGTCTATCTCCATTTTCTTCTCTTCAATTACTTTCAACAAGTACTGACCGTATTGGTTTTTCAGCATTGGGGCAGCCAATTCTCGCATGCGCTCCTCGTCTATCCATCCCTGGCGATAAGCAATGGCTTCAAGGCAAGCTACCTTTAAACCTTGACGCTTTTCCAGTACTTCAATATAAGTAGATGCCTCAGACAAGGAATCATGCGTGCCGGTATCAAGCCATGCAAAACCACGACCCAATGTCTGGACCTTCAATTCATTGTCACGCAAGAACCATTGGTTTACTGTCGTTATTTCGTACTCTCCACGTGCGGACGGCTCTATTTTCCCTGCCACATCCACTACCTTGTTGGGATAGAAATACAAACCAACCACGGCATAGTTGCTTTTGGGCTCCGCTGGCTTTTCTTCTATGGACAGGCAATTGCCTTTGCTGTCAAACTCAGCAACGCCATAACGCTCTGGATCATTGACCCAATAACCGAACACGGTTGCTTTTTTGTCTTCCTCGGCAGCCCGAACGGCTTCTTGCAACTTACCCGTAAATCCTGCACCGTGGAAAATGTTGTCTCCAAGCACAAGGCAAACGCTATCGTCACCTATGAAATCCTTGCCAATAGTGAAGGCCTGCGCAAGACCATCAGGCGAGGGTTGCTCAGCGTATGTAAAATGCACGCCATAATCAGAGCCATCACCAAGGAGGCGTTTAAAACTGGGCAAATCATAGGGTGTAGAGATTATCAGTATGTCCCGAATGCCAGCAAGCATCAGCACACTGATAGGGTAATACACCATTGGTTTGTCGTAAATAGGCATCAGCTGCTTGCTAATGCCTTTGGTAATGGGATACAAACGTGTACCACTACCACCTGCTAATACTATACCTTTCATTTATTTATTGTTTTTGAATTAACAACGATTTTTACAACTTCATCCCTTTCTGGATCATACACATACCCTATTTCGTCTATACAATTAGTATATTCCATAGATCCAGGTGTCAAATCCAATACGCATATCTGGTTTGCGTCAGACTTCTGAGGAATGTACTGATATTTGTAAAATCCCAAGCCACGGATTACCTCACTATCCACATAGAGTTTGAAATCACTATATTTGTCAAGTTCCGTAGATAAGCCTCTTGGTATAACAATGAGTTTACCTGGACAACGATGATACTTTTGTAACAACAAGTCAAGAAGTACTTGACAAAAATTATTGGTGTTTACTGAATTGTTCATGTTGTTCTATTTTTATTTTTTTTAATCAGCCACATGGCATATTTTATGAAACCGACTTCATAGCCCTACGGTAAGTATTCGGTGAACACCGTATTGCATGGTTTCAAATAAAGCAGTAACTTTGCACGGCGGCATTGTCTTTGCCTTTTTTGAGACAAGCATGGGAGGTTTTGCCCTCCACCAGCTCATGCTAATGGGAGTACACCTTGATTTGACTAAAATTTTAATTCATGTTTATCATCCCTCGTCTTCCCAAAACTCAGGAAGAAGAGTATAAAGTTTATCCTTGGGCGTCGTCTTTATGTTTTTCAGTACATAAGAGAGCCAACGCTCCGGATTTTTACCCAGTACCTTGCAGGCACCAAACAACGAGTACATCATCGCTGCCCGCCTGCAGGCATCCAAGTCCCGGCAGAACAAATAAGACTTCTTGCCCATCACCATGTCACGGATCAACCTTTCGTAAACCACCAATACAGCGTCCCCACTATTTATCAGCGAGTTA
>ULQL01038367.1_pt1 | contig 38775 bp, 49 predicted proteins | sample 1954411 | NCBI WGS metagenome assembly ULQL01 (sample SAMEA4835654, study PRJEB28245) | human gut metagenome | biome: gut microbiome; material: fecal sample | place: Denmark | collected 2008 | reverse complement strand
CTTTCGCTTTGATAGTGTTTCTCATTTTATTTCACCTCCTTTTGTTTTGATTTCCATTCGCTTTCGGTAATTAACTTACCGAAGACGCGTTTGTCTTTGTAACAGATATTATTCTCTCTTGCTTGTAATGCCCAATCGAGAATCGTTTTCGCGGTTTCTTTGATTTGTTCATCGGTATATAACTGGAATTCGTTATATTTAAACAAATTTTTCGGAAGTATTGCTCCAAACCGATTATTCCATTTATAATCTCGATTTGCTTTTGTGAAAGCGAAATCCATAAACGGATTGTCATCGAGTTCAATGTAATAATACATGTTTCCGATGACAAATTTCGTATATACACCGAATACATCTGCGTGTTTCGATATAAACGTCGAACCGTCTTTTGCTTCGACTTCGATCGGTTCTTTTGCGAAATAATAATCGTGCCCAAACTGGGCAGCAGGTTCACCACCCAGTTCTTTCACTTGACGATCGATTTCGTCAAGAATTTTGGTTGCGTTTACGTTCCAGTTGTTTAAGTATAATTTTTTCATGATCTTTACTCCTTATGATCAATTATTTCAAGTTTTTGTACTTTTACCGTATAATGGTTACTGCTATAATAACCAATTTGATAAATTTCGTAAAAAAGTTCTTCTTTTTCACGAGTTTCAAGACACTCGTAAGTGTCTTCCCATTCTTCGGTAACACTGCCATCCGAATTTAAAATCACTGCATATTCTGGATCTTTAATGATGTCCTTCCTGCATTCTTCCCATTTCGCTTTCGCGTCTTCGAAGTTTGCATAAGCAAACACGGCTGTGTTTGCATCGTCGCTGGTTGCCCAGTCAATAGTTAATAAATAGATATTTTTCATAATATTTTCTCCTTTGGTTTTTTATAACCAATTATTTTTTAATAACGTTTGAAATACAGTTTTTGCTCCATTTTCTGCATCGGATAGGTCCGATTTTCATCAAACGGATAAACCGTTTCATTGACGTTACCGTCTTCATCTACAATTGTCAAACAATCGTAGCCTTCGACAACAACGAGAACCGCTGTTTCTTCGGCGAAGAAAGACCAATTATTATCAATGATATTGATAATCTTATCAGCCTTTTCGCCGTTGTCGAGCTCTTCAGCGATGTACTGTTGAAGTTCATCGCGTTTGTTGTCGAAATCTGTCCAGTTGTCGGGAACCTTGATAACCTCTGTGTAATTGGTAAACATATAAAATCTCCTTTCCCCGTGTTGCCGATAGGACAGCATAATTTTTAATCTTTAAATAGATTCACAAACAAGATGTTTGCTATCGTTTTTAATAACTTTGAATTTTTCGGCTCTACTGATATCGCCGAAATCATCGAGGAAGCCGATGATAATAATATCACCGACTTTAAAATTGAACGCAGCTTTATGATCGAGAATTAAATTCCCATTTTTATCATATTTGCTTTTGTTCGAGTTAACAATCCAATCAACATCCGACGGATTGTAATTTGTTTTAAAATTTTCTTCATAAATCGTATTAGTCATTTTTTATCCTCCTATGGACTTATTTAATATTTTTAAGAATTTCAAGAACCGTTACTAACTGATTAGAGTTAGCAACGTTTGTTTCGCGGCTATGGTCGTATAAATTATACTCATTGAGTATTCTTTCGGCCTCCGCTTTGATTTCTTCGCAATCTTCGTTCCATTGCGTCATAGAACAGCCAGTGGGGTAGCAATCGATTTCTTCGTCGTTTGTCGCAACATAGATTTGATTATTCTCGATTGCTTTTACCCAATCTCTGCCTTCATCGTCCGCTAATAACCCAACCCAATCGTTTGGTTCGATTAAAATCGGATCGTAGTCGTCATTGCAACCCGGTTTGTCATAATGAACGCAGATTTGCTCGTTCGTTTTGTTCTCTATTACGGCGATGAAGTCGTAATCGTGTCCTGTCGTGCTGACCTTTATAAGGTCGTTTTCAAATATTTTAGTCATTTTATACTCCTTTCCCCGTTTATTTACGGTCGATAGGTCAACCGATTTTTTTTATTGCTTAATCGAGAACTCTCTCGCGTTAGCCGCTTCTTGTTCTGCTGATTTTTTGCAATTGCATTTTACACACAAAATTTGCAAATTTCCATACTCTGTTTTACCTCCTTTTGACCACGGTATTATGTGGTCTGCATGAGCCGATTTCATATCTGGAATTTCACCTCCGCAATAAGCGCATTTGTGATCTTGCTCTTCGAGTTTAGAACGTTTCATTGAATCGTCGAACGCACGCGGCGAGAGAATTTTCTCTTCGCCAGAAAATACGTATTCGAAAACCGCTGCTTTCTTTGTGATTTCAGGGTTTTCCATCAGTGCATCGACTTTTGCTCTAATTTCACGCGGAGAACACGGGATTTCGTGATAACGGTTGTAGAGCAAACCCCATTCGACTTTCGGTAATTCCTTTTTGTATTTTGTTCCGAAAATGTAATTTGCCCAACCGAGGACCTCTTCGTAATAAGAGAAAAGAGCAGACGCGTTGATATCTGAGCGATGTGCTTTAAGATAATTTCTTATCGCTTTGTCGAGATTCCCATCGTTGAAACCTTCGAAATCTGCATGCCAGAACAAAACCTGTTCGAGCAATTCCTGTCTGAGCGTCGAGTTGTTTACGAACACGTCATAACCATTTGCGAGTGCCGCTCCTTCTGCGTTGCTGACAAAATACCTTCTTGCATCGCTAACGAATGGACCGCTATAAACTGCCGAACGTAATTCTTGCGCTTTAAGTGCTTTACCCGCGATATTTATCGTTGAAAACCAATCGAGTTTTTCGCTGACATCACCAGAACAAACATAGACGAGTAATTCCTGATCGAGAATTTGTTCCTGCTCCGATTCAGGTAAATCAGAAAAGAATTTGTCTTCTCCATACATCGAAATCGAAACACCATCTGTTAAGATGTTCAAAATCGAAATCGTTCTTTGCTGCCCATCAATGAGTTCGTAACTTCCATCACCCGTGTCGCACCAATACATCGTGCCGAGGGGAAACGCTCTGTGCAGCGTCTCGAAAACTTTTTTCTGGTCTTGCTCCGAGTAGACGAATTCTCTCTGATAAGACGGACGGGGATTCAACTTCCCACCGAAACAACGAATTTCACCTGTTTCTTTATTTGTGAAACAAGGTTCACCGAATTCGTTTGTGCAGCCTTCAAAAAGGCGTCTGATGGTTACTGCGTAACCGAAATGTTCTTTTGCTGTGATATTTTTCATAATTAAAACTCCTTTATTTTTTATTAGAAAAGAGCGGTTTAATTCCCGCTCTTTTTTGCTTTTATAAGTATTCTTGCGAAATGCGATTCACCGTTAACCTTTGTGTTTTTGGGATTATTCATCAATCCTTCAACATTCATCGATGACGGATAAATCAAATCAACTGGTTCGATTTTGCCTTGATCAATATTCTGAAGAACTTCTTCTGACCATCCACGAACATTTGCGGCGGCCACTTTATCTTCTCTTGACAAGGATTCGAAAGTACGGTTGAACTCTCTCTCTCTCTCTAGTGAAGACTAAATCTTTACCGTCTTCTCCTTTTCGGAAAGCCACGATTTCAAACTGTTCAGGACAATATTTATCCAAAAACGTAATCGGAACTCCCAAAACGCCGTCATAATCTCTCGGAATTTGACAAACTTTATCAACGTTATACGCATCGTAATTGTCGTATTTTTGGTAAATTCCCATTTCGAGACCTTTTTCAAACTTCCAACCGAGAAGCATCGGTTCATGACGCTTCGGGATATCGAGATTAGTGAAAACCGAAATTGCAGGAACTTTTCCATAATGTTTTCCGTCACTGATTTTTTCAGTTTCTTTTTCGTCGTAACGATAATCGTTCGGAACGGCGAACGACAACGTTTTATTGCAGGTGTAACCGAGCCACATCTTATTTTCTTTAATAAGAGGGAAAATCTCTTTATAGGTTATCGAATTATTGTTTGCCCAAATAACGTACTTTTTATCATATTTCGTTAAAAGTGCAACAAATTCGCGATATAACGAAAACGGCGGATTCGTTACCACGATATCACTTTCTTTGAGCAATTCGACACATTCGGGAGAGCGGAAATCGCCGTCTCCTTCGAGTTCGGTCTTCACAACCCTTTCACCGTCGTATTCGAGTTTGTAACTCGATTTACCTTCTTGGTCATAGTGGGTCGAGATGAGCTTCTTGAGCTTTAAGCCGTTAAAACGTGCCTTGAAGAATTTCCAGAAGTTCGATTCTTCGGGGTCATCGCAGTTGCAATAAACGATTTTGTCTTTAAAGAACGGACGATAACCGTGTTCTGCGAGGTTGATTTCGAAGTTTATATCGTCGAAGCGAGTATAAAATTCGTCGTTCTTTGCTGTTTTCGCTGCGTGCAAATTTGTGTTTTTAGACATTTTATTTATCTCCTAATAATATATTTTCTCTCCGAGTTTTCGCTCGGAGATTTTGTTGCTTTTATTATATCATATTCCAACGCTTTTGTCAAGCGTTTTTGAAGATCTGTTCTAATTGTTTTGAACAAATCTTTCTGAGCTGTTGCGCCTTCCGAATACGAATATATTCGGAAAACGTAACATTGTTTGCTACAAACGCCTTTTTAAGGCGCGAAGTTGTTTACAAACTTCATTAATTTTTCCTTTGACAACCATTCGTATACCCGATCCAAGAAACGAACGCATGCTTTTGCAGCCTTTTGTTCAGCCGTCTTCGGTTTGGGTTGCTGTTTCGGCTTCTCTTCGGGGAAAACGATATGCAGATGCACAAGCATCTTATCGTTTTCTTTCAGGCGTTCAATGGACATATCTTTTGCCCATGTAACGCCGCAATTCCGTTCTTTGCACACAAATCTATATGTGCAATTTGAACAACATTGATCATACAACTGTTCAACGAGTTCTCTGCTGTTTGCCTTGTTTATCATATTGGCGAACTTCTCTTGATAAGTATTCATAACAAACCTCCATTGGTTGTGCGAGGTACGTTGCCCTTTATCGCAATCAACCGATTTGTTTGATGGAACATCCGTATTGTTAAGCGGTACGGATGCAAATTCCGCTTTGCCTTCAGCAGACAACACTGTTACATATTTCCACTGTTTGGTTCTCTGACAACCAAACTTGGTTTTCTCCACTTACGCTGGTACTTCCCTCGTGTTTCCTGCTCGCAAACGCACCGTTTTTTATATCGCAACGTGCGCAGGAAATCCATACGAGGTATCACCCAACGTATTGGAACGGAAATGCAACTGTTCCGCGAAACCGACTTTCTTTTTCTTCCTCTCGGTTAGTCTTACGGGAATACCCAAGTTCGACATCCACCAACTTGAGACGGTGTTTCTTACATAACGAGATGCAAGTCCCATTGAAGATACTTAACGCTTGCTTCAACACAAACGAGGCTCAACCCTACCTGAAGGGGATACGCTCAACAGCTTCGTATCGTCCTGTCCTCTGCATTTACACGGGCTTGGAACCGTCCTTGGCTGCATTACAGAAGTGTTTTTTAACGTGGTTGTCGCTTCCACGTGTATTCACCAACGAGTTGAATATTTTATTACTCGAACGTTGGTATGCGTATAATGAACAGACCGAAGAGCACGTTCGCCATAACGACATTCGTCTTTCAACAAAGATTTGAGATCTTCGTTGGAAGCCAAACGACCATTAATATAGATAAGATTCATCATCTTAAGCATGGGTGATACCTCCTTTAAAGTGTATTTATATATACTAAAATGTATATACAAACTGTAATATACATTTTTTAATATATATTTCATTTTAAAAAGAATATGTAGTGATTTCCATCCCTTTTGAAACCCAAAAAACTCAAATTTCCCAAAAAACCGAAAAATTTTCATCCCACCCCCACAATTCCCAAAAATCCCAAAAAATTCGAAATTTCCCAACCCCGTTTTCTTCCGTGCCTCCCGCACACGAGCGTAAATAAAAAAGCCCGCACATCTCGTGCGAGCCTTTTATATTATTTAATTCAAACACTATGGTAATAAAACCTGACTATCAATCATTACTTTTTACCGTCCAATTCACAAATAATTTTGTCGATTTTGTGTGCAACTTCAATAAAGTCTTTTGCTGTGTATCCTTTCGTTGTCATTGCCGCTGTTCCGATTCTTACACCACTCGTCTCTTTCGGGCTTCTGTTTTCATTTGGGACACAATTCTTATTTAACGTGATATGATTTCTATCGCACGCTTCCTGAACTTGAAGTCCTGTAATCGATGGATGGTTGTGGCGTAAATCTATCAAAAACAGATGATTGTCAGTACCGTCTGTTACGACTTTGTAACCGAGTTTTTTAAATTCTTCCGCCATAACTTTACAATTTAAAACAACTCTTCGAATATAATCTTTATACTCTTTTGTGCAAGCCTCTTCTGCACAAATAGCTTTGCCCGCTATAATATGTTCGAGTGGACCACCTTGACTACCTGGAAATACCGCACCGTCAATAGATTTAGCGAGTTCTTTTTTGCAGAAAATTAATCCGCCCCTTGGACCGCGAAGCGTTTTATGTGTGGTAGTTGTAATAATATCTGCAACACCAAAAGGTGATTGATGAACGCCAGCGGCTACAAGTCCTGCAATATGAGCCATGTCCACCATAAAGTAAGGAGTTTGATATTCCTTGTTTATATCTTTCTTTATCACGGTGGTCGCTTCGGTAATCATCAGTTTGATTTGTTTAAAATCAATTTCTCTCGAATATGCGCTCGCACCAGCAAGGACAAGTTTGGGCTGATCTGAAATAATATGATTGTAAATATTTTGATAATCAATTCTACCATCTTTGTCGGTATTATAAAAACTCATATTATAAAGCTTTCCGCTAAAATTGACAGAAGCCCCGTGAGTGAGATGTGCGCCGTTGTCGAGAGACATCGAAAGTATTTTGTCGTGTGGTTTTAAAACAGACATATAAGCCGCGAAGTTGGCTTGTGAACCGCTGTGCGGCTGTACGTTTACGTGGTAATCTGTTTTGAATACTTTGCGCCACATATTGCAACAATATTCTTCAAGATTATCTACATTTTCACATCCGCCATAATATCTCATCTCTCTACCAGAATATCTATGTGTTGGATAACCTTCGGCGTATTTATTGGTAAATGCGCTACCGCAAGCCGCTTTAATTGCATCGGAACAAAAATTCTCCGAAGCAATAAGTTCGATTGTTTCATCCTGTCTTTTTAATTCGTCTTCGAGGAAGCCTCCGACTACGGGCGATGACTTTTGAATAATTTTTAAATTTTTCTTATCGTATTTATTGTTCATTTGGAACCCACCCGTATTCAGCATCATAAACAAACGAAACATCTTCTGTTTTATCTTTCTTCGTCCATTCTGGATGATCCGAATGATCTTCGCCTTTATTACGATTAATGTTATTCATAATCGTTTCGATTTCTTCCTGTGTAACACTGTATTTCTTTAAATTTTGCTTTTGTTTTTCTTTGTAATCTTTAAAAAAATTAGCCATATAAAATTATTTTTCCCACCATGTTTTCTTGACATTTACAATATAATCTATTTCGCACTCCAATCCTTCGAGCATTGACAAAACTCTGTCAAATCTTTGCCTCGAAGTCATATCGCAATTTGGAATAACTCCTATGTCGCGCAATGATTGCTCGTAGTCGAGTTGATCTTGTGATTTTTGATAAGATTTCTTAAAACCGTTATTTCCGTTTTTATTCCAACGGTTTTGTTGGTTTGAGTTGTTATTTTTATGAGTAAATTCGGAAATTCCGAATTTATTATATTGTCTGTTTTTATTATTATATTGATATGCCATGAAAACCTCTCTTGACTTTCGTCCCTTATATTATATCATAAATATAAGGGATTGTCAAGCAATTTTAAATATATTTTTTTAATTTTCTTCGGAGATTTTATTATTCATAAATAATTTCTCCATCTTCGTTTATTAAGAAACTTTGTGTCTCTCTTGAAATGGGCATAAGTTTGTACTTTCTTCCAAGGAATTCTTCGCCATCTTCACATTCAACTGGCACGTATGTTTGTTTTTGTTCGATACAGTCGAGTATGTCATCTCCAAGTATCTGCCAGGCAAAATCCCAATTAAATTTCGTATACGATTGTGATAAAGCCTTGATATAAGTGAGCGTTTCCATTGTAGTAAGTTCAAGTACCATCAAATCATTTTGAATTTCTTCTTTGATGATGTCAAGATAACCGAATCTTATGTCTTTAAAATCTTCATCGTCAACATCGGAATAAATATTGTTGATAAGAGTGATTGCTTTTTTATTGCAGTATTTACGATACATATCACGGAACTTTTGAAGAATATCTGGAATTATGATATAAGAATTTAAATCATAATATGGAAGCATACTTGTGCAGTTTTTATTATATTTAATATCAAAATCTATGGATTCGATATCACGACATAATAAATTCATCGTGCAGTTTGTGTTGATAAGAGGAAGAAACTTATGATATTTTTTTACGAAATCGTTCTCTTCTTTTGTTTTATTTTCTTTTACAAGAAGTTTTTTAAGTTTCGTTCCAAACATACATTTCGATGTTTCGTTGTACGTATTTTCGTATTTCTTATATTTTTCGTTTAATTCTGGATATAAGTATCTAAAGAAGTAAGGCTTTTTTGAAATAACAAGAGAATTATGATAATATTTTTCTTTTCTTTGCTCTTCAGTATCATCTTTATCGATTTTCCAGATTTTAAGCCATTCGTCCTTCGGAGGGCCTTTGGCTTCAACGCCTTTAATTCTATCGATTTCCTGACCGTTGATTTCTCGAAGGAGCTTGATACGAAGCAAAAGCTCCTCTCGTTGTCTTTGCTGCTCTGGTCGCTGGAACATCGGCAACATTGCTTCGATGATCGTTGAATAATTGCTGTAAGTTCCAACCTTTGTACCAAACCCACGAATATCTGTTTCTATGAAGTTTCTATGACATATTTTATGAGAGGGCGCCGGTTGTTTTGCGTATGTGATAGGATTTGTATAATCTTTCATTGAACCCTTTAAAAATATCGGATTATTTGTGCTCATACAAATATCACCGTCAAAATCGCTGTCTGAATGTCTGAGTGTACTTAGATCATATATCGAATAAACAATTCCGCTTTCAATCCATTTGTACCATTTGGTTGTCTCTTCGTTATCAAACAATTTACAATGATTTATCTCATGTTTATCGAGAAGCGGGGAACGGCAAAGAACTATTTCATCGCCAATATTTGCGCGATTTTTCCAGAAATTCGAATAAAAATGCTCACCTGGTAACACTCCGACGGGTGGCAACCCTAACGCGCTTTGGCATTGTGCTATCGGATCGGAAATCATAAACGAATAATTTCCTTTAACCCAGATTTTTCCAATTTTTGATTTATTGATTGATTCAACTATGTTTTTGTAAATTTTTCTTTGAACATAAGAATCTTTTAAAAATTCTGGATTTTTTACAACCGCTTTCATAGCAAGATTTTGCGCTCTTGTGTATACGTCGGAATATTCAATTTCCATATCTTGATTGAACCCACCGAGCGAATATAACATAGCGTATAAATAATCTCCGCTGCAAACTTTTTGAAGCCAGTCAATTGTCGGTTGAATTAATTCTTTAACATCTTGTTCTTTTATATTTAAAACTTGAATATATTGATAATTTGCAAGAACCCATTCGTCATCATATTTTTTGTTGTATCGAGATACACCCCAGCCAATATTATATTTGGTTGCATACGAATCGAAATCTTCCCAACTTGAATAAGCTTTGTATTCCTTAAATTGACTTTCTGAAATCAAACAATCTATATCTTCTATTTTATGCGGTATTCCCCATCTATCATAAATAATAGATATATTGTGTTCTGCCGCATACGCTTTAAAATCAAACGGAACAAGATTACCTTTGATAAACACGGAACGAACAACGTACGAACTGGCAACATAATCAAGTCCCATTTCCTCAGACCATTTCATTGCCATTTCTGGAGAAATAAGCCCCTGTCCGTCACAACTATTCATTGTTACATCTTGAATTCTTTCTTCGACTGCTTTTTTCCCATCTTCTGTGTTTATAATCCAATCGATTTTTTGATCTTTCAGTGTTGTTTCAAAATCTTTGATTATACAAACACGTGGTTTTGAAACCCACATGATCGAAGATGTTGAAAGAGAAAAGTATGCAGACAGTTTGGCAATATTTGTTTCTTCGAGGCGATTATTTAAATCGCACATCAAACGCGTAAATAATTCTTCGTAAATACACTCCGAGCAGAATTGTACCGTATTATGTCGGATTTGTCCTGCACTAGCACTAAAACGAACATACCTTACACCGTTTAAATAAAACCCCGCTTTTGCAAGCCTTCTATATTCTGATTTTTTATTTACTGTAACAAGAACAAAATCTTTAACAAATAACTTATTTAAAATTGCATACCAGAATATTCTTGCATCTTTTGCTCGACCTTCTTTTTTTGCACGTCTCATCGAACCACGAAGAAATTCTATTTCTTTAAATATCTCATGATGATTTCGATTATCGCCATTAATAAAACGAGCTTGTTGAAAAGCAATGTTATCACCAAGAGAAACAAGATTTCCGTCCAAAGCAGCCTGTCTAGCATCGTATGATGGTATATCGAGATTGTTTTCACAAATAAACTTTGAAGACAACTTTATAATTTGATATAAAACTTGTTCGCGAGCCATTACACTCCCCTTTCTTTATATCTTTGTTCAATCAATTCGTATAATTCGAAACTTAAATCTTCGAGATCTTCGAGTGTGCCGTCATTTTCGATATAAAAATCAAAATCATAATCGTTCATCGCATTTTCAGAAGAATGTTTTCTTTGTTCTTCAGTCAAATCGTTTTCGATTGGTCTATTAACGAACAATGTAATAACTTCTTCCTTATCCGCAACGTTTGTCTCATTTGGATATCTACAGTCTGGAATGATCACCACTTCTTCTGGACAACTAAGAACAAATTCTTTTGCTATTTTTACCCAACAATCAGATTTGTTGCCTCTGTAAATATCTCCTGTATGTTGAAGTATTGTTCTTCCAACAGGACCTTTATCACCTCGTGTCCAATGATAGGCATTTTCGCAAATCATTTTCAGCGGATCAGCGAAATGATAAATCAAAACGTGTTTTCCTTCTTCTTCGTATCTTCTTCTAAGAGCTTCTGCGGTACTATCCTTACCGTGCCGCCCTTTACCAGAGATTAAAATAACCTTTTTCACTATATAAGGTTCTCCTTAATTTATAAATTCTGGATGTTCATAAAAGAAAAGTAAGCTTTCTTCAATTAAATCCCAGTTTTCTAAAATGTATACGCTTTCTTTATCGTATTCACCAAGATATTGATTCCAGGGGAGTTGCATCCCGTGCGTAATCAGAATTTTAATCGGTGCGTTTGTATTTAAAGAATCTGTTCTATCGTCAATCTGAATTCCGCCAGTCATATCAATATGACCCTTGCCAAAATCGGAAAGCGTATCTGTGCTAAATCCAACTCCAATGACTTCAGCTTCTGGAAGATATTTTGCAAAATATTCTTCTTTTCTCCGAAGATTTTCGGAGGTTCCTTTTGTTACAATTTTTAAAGAAAATTTATCTTTATGTTTTCTCCAAAAACTTTCAAATCCTTTTTTAATCTTTACTCTGTCAAAAAAATCTTTGGAGTTATAAATTTCTGTAACTTCTGCTGCTGTTACTTCATCGCAAATGGAATGGTAATTCCAATCTTCTAAATCCAAAATAGTTTTTGCAGGAGAAAGATTGTATTTTTCGTTGAGTATTTCAATTACAGCTTTAGATGAATCTAAGATTGTATCATCTGCATCAACATATAGAGTTACCATCTCATTTTCTCCTTTATTTTAATTTCTGTGGCTCTTCATCTTAACCACGATTTTATTATACCACATTTTACAGAATTTGTCAACTATTTTCGAAGTATATTGTAAAATATTTTCACAATTATTTTATTTTTATTTATTGACGCATGTATATACGCGTGCGTACGCGCATTTTTATAATTATTATATATATTATAATTATTATTATATATCTTATATTATATTATTTATATATAATTATATAATATTCTTTTTAATTTATTTTAGATTTCCCACCCAAAGAAAAACCCACCCAATAATTCCTTCGAAAAATTTTCGAAGTTCATATTTCCAAATCAAAAAACAAAAATAGAATTGAAATTAAAATTAGAAATATGAAAATAAGATAATCATTCATTACATTCTGCCCATAATATAGATTATAATTTAAATTATTATAATCACGATTATCTTTTCACAGACACATTACTTAAGTTTTAAGTAATTCCTCCTCCCGTCTTTTTTATTTGAGGTATAGTTTGGGAACCACGGTCCTCTAACGGCAATTATTCATTAGCCGAGCGAATATCTCTTGTCAGGCTCGCAACACCAATTAGTTTTGCATTCGGGACTTATATAAGCAAACCGATACTTGTGAAAGGGAAGATAAACATTTTTGCTACCCTTGGTCAACGTGGACCTATTTAGTTTGTGTTTATTATAACATATATCTAAAAATAAGTCAAGTGATTTTGTGTTATTTTTATGATTTTTTTTAAATATTTTTTTAAAATCCTTTGAATTAACTTGACAAATATTTAATAATATGTTATAATATATTATGAATAAAGGAGGTTTTCTTTATGAAAGATAAAAAAATGGAAAAAGAAATTTTAGATGTATATGATATATTTAAAAAACATGAGGGTGAAAACTTTGAAGAAATCTTTACTAATTATAAAGAAGAATTTGAAAAATCTTTACCTTCGTTGCCAGACGGAGATTATAAAGTAAAGATTTTGAATAAACTTTATGATAATTATGTAAATGTTGAAAATCAAGAACATAAATTGATAAAGTTTTACAAAGAGGAAGATGATTTTATAAAAACCATCAAAAATAAAGATATGAAAGCACTCTTTTATTCATTTTATGCGCTCCATAAATTGAATATGCACGAGAGCGGTTGGGATAGTTATGATATAGATAAATTGCGTGAATTATCGGGCATTGAGAAGTTAAAATGCGAAGATTTGCCGCCAGTTTTGAAATATGGAATTCAACTTCGTGTAAGCGGAAGTAAAAAACCAACACAAACTTTTCATATTGATAACGGAGTTGTTGGAAAAGAAGTTTCGTGGAGTTGCTTCGACGATACTTTCAAAGAACGAATGAGGAGGTTGGTTTATGGAGATTGTGAATAAGTTAGAAGCAATTAAATATATGCTGAATAATAAATCTTACGTTCCCGAATTAAGTACGAATAAATAGGATGCTTGGCTTTTATATTATTTGAGAAAGAAGAAGGGAAAAGATAAAGACGAAGCATATAAGATTTGGCTTCCAATTTATGAAACAGCACACGAAAAATCTTCAGAAGGAGAATATCTTGGTGTCTTTTGGAATAAGTGGAAAACTTCTGCTTCAACAGTTCGTTTAAACAAACAAAATATTGCAACGATTTATCAGGAAGAAATTGACAGAATAAATAAATGTGATGTCAAAGCAACTTGGCAGAAGCAATTATTGCTATTGATTTTGGTTTATGCGAAAATGACGAATAATTTCAGATTAAGCGAAATCAATCTCGGTCTTTTCGCGAAATATATTGGAAAGAAAACGAAAGATATTACTGAAAGTCTTTCTTACTCAATGACGCAAGAAGCGATCCGAAACGAGATATTCGAAATGGTTGAAATAAAGGAATGGGACGATATTGAAGGTTGTTGGGAAATGAGTAGATATTTCAATATTCACGAATTTAAGAACGGTGATGTTGTTTGCAATATATGGAACGGCTATCAAGTAAAAGAATTAGAATATCTTTTTCCCATTATTAAAACTTGCGAGAATTGCGGAAGTGAGTTTCGGCCGAGTTCCAGATCACAAACGTGTCTGTGTGGAAAGTGTTATTTACAAAAAGAAAGAAATAGAAAAATGATTTTTTCAAGAGAATATCGAGCTTCGCGTAGCAACCATTTCCCCTCTCCTTTATGAGTAAAGAAATAGAAAACACAGAATGTGAATAAAACGTTTCTTTCAAAAGAACAGAACTCCGCACGCGTATAAGATAAGCGGACCACGCGGAGTCGATTTGCTTTCATGGCTCAATTGGCAGAGCAGCTGACTTGACTGAGTAGTTTAATTGGAAAAACCTAAAGACTTAAGGAAGAAACTTCTTGATACCTGAAGTCTCATACCGAAAAGCTGAAGAAGCAGCAGACGGCTAGTGTGGGTTCGAAACCCACCTCACTCACCAGTAATCAGCAGGTTCTCGGTTCAAATCCGAGTGAAAGCTCCATCTATAAATGGTTTCCGCCGTCTGGTGGATTGAGATTAAAAGGAGATAAAAGTGATGATTGAAGAAAAATTTCAAATGTTAGACGGCGAGAATACCGATGAATACACAATTCGTATTTGTTCGATGCGAGAAGACGAGAATTTAACTTGGCAGGAAGTTGCTGATATAATCAATGAAGAAACTGATAGAAGTTATTCTGAAAAAAAGTATCGCACCGATTATAAGCGTTTTTGCGAAGGAATGAATAAGGGTTATGAAATCGCGAAAGAGGAAAGCGATAATTCTTCTTTATCTCAAGAAGAAATCACTGTTAAGCTTCGAGAATTCGAAAAAGCAAAAATTAAAATGCGCGACGAGCGTATTGATTATATGCGGATTATTCGAGAGGAAGCGCGTAAAGAATCTTTTGTTGATTTGGTACGTCGTGTAATTCAAGAAGAAGTTAAACCATACGATAGCGGCGTTTATATTCTTCCAGAAGAAACGTGCGATGATGATATGATTGTTTGTTTGAGTGATTTACATACTGGAATGGTATGCGATAATTATTGGAACAAATTTAATACTGATATTTTAAAACAAAGACTCGATAGATATTTGGTTGAAATATTAAAAATTCAAAAATTGCACAAGTGTAAGAATTGTTATATTGCACTTGGTGGTGATAATATTAGTGGTTTAATTCATGTTAATATGCGCTTGCAAAACAATGAAGACGTTATCAGGCAAGTGAAAATTGCTTCTTTACTTATTGGCGATTTTATTAAAGCACTCGATGATTCTAATTTGTTTGAAAGAATTCAGGTAAACAGTGTTTCAGGAAATCATTCAAGAATTTCTCCGAACAAACAAGATCATTTAAAAGGCGAAGAACTTGACGATTTAATTCCTTTTTATTTGAATGTTATGTTTATGAACAGGCCAAATGTAAAAGTGTATGAAGATTGTTCGATTGATTCTACTATAGATAGTATTATAACGCGTGCGGGAAGATTATTCTATATAACCCACGGAGATAAAGACTCGGAAAAGGGTGTTGCCTCACGACTTACAATGATGTTGGGAAGAAAACCTGACGGTATAATTATGGGACATAGACATCATAACGCGTATAATACCATCGATAATGTAAAAATTATACAAAATGGCAGTTTTGAAGGCGTTGATGACCATTGTATCAATATGCGTATTTCTGGTTCTCCAGAACAAGTCGTATTCCTTACAAACGCAGACAGAGTTGTTAAATGTTTGTATGATATAAATTTAGGCTAATAACCTCAAATAACCCCTCGCAAAGAGGGGTTATAATTTTAATAGATTAAAAGGTGGATAGAAGATGATTTTTAAAAAAACACCAGTAGATAAAAAATATGATGCTGCTGGCGATGATGAGGATGGTTTATCTTCTGAAAAATACCCTCCTCTTGGGAATTTTAACACCGTAAGGCAACAAGGTGGTTGTTTTGGGTGCGGGGCAATACGAAAAATCTCATCTTATCCCATCGTTCATCCAAAAAGCGGCTGGGGTTTGATGGATAAAAACGGCAAAAAACACTTTGTGTTTTGCGAAAATTGTTTTGCAAAGTTAATAGATCAATATACCGAAGAGGCACATGGAAATAAATATAAAGCTTTATATCGTATGTGTATGTATACAGGTTATTATTACGACGATAAGCTTGCTCACAGGGTTATAGAAGAAGAACATAAATATGACGATAATACCCCAGTTCCAAAATCTTATCACTGGGGTTTGCTTTACAATAAAGCAGTTCGCGAAGATTTAATACTTTCCGATAAGACATTTTATGATTCCGATAATATTATGTTTGAGGAAGTTGTAAAATATCATAATCAACACAGTGTCGAAGATTTAATGTCCGACGAAGACAAAAATAACAGAATTACGATTTTGTCGGTATTTCACTGTGATCCGTTTGAAGACGAGGAATTATTAGATAGAGTTAAATTACAAAACGACCTTGTAACAATGATTGACGATTCAATGGCGGACGATATGGTTCGTCAAAAGGCGGCAATCGAAATTGTTCGTTCGTTTCATCGTATCGATAAAATTAGTAAAGCTTTACAAGAATTACAAACAGATAAAGATACGATGCTCGAACATACGAAAGAGATTAAAGAATTATCTGAAACTAAACAAAAAGAAACAAGCTTGGTAACTCAATTCTCAAAAGACCACGGATTTGCCGAAAAATACGCTACTGCAAAATCAAGAGGTTCTGGTTCGCTTGGTTATATTATTAAAGAAATGAACGAGAAAGGATATGATAGGGGTGCCGTCAATAAATTTGATATAGATACGGCAGCGGCAATGAAACAGGTTGCGGATATAAGTTCCTCATCAATGGCGAAACAAGTTGCTCTTAGCGATTCTGATAAAGCAGTTATGATAAAAGATCAATCGATAATGATTAATCGAATGAGAGAAACGATGGAAAAACAAGCCGAAGAATTAAGACTGCTTCGAGAAAAACATTTGAAATCTGAATTATTAGACGAGTATAAAAAAGATTTGAAAGATAAAGGTTTAAACGAAGAACAAATAGACAGAGCTGTTAAAGAAGAATTGGATAGAAGGATACCAGTTGTATAATGATAAGTGTATATAAGAATTCTACCGAAATAGAAGTAACTACTCGTCGTGCTGAAATTTTTGAAAAATATAATAAAGTAATTCAATATGGAAGAAGAAACCCAGTGTGGTTTATAGAAGAGATTTTTAAAGTTCCACTTTTGGATTATCAAAAATATATTATAATGAACTCTTGGACTAAATAGCGTGCGATATGGGTATGTTCTCGTAACGCGGGTAAGTCCATGATGGGTGCATTATATACTATGACGAAGGCGTTATTGTTCCCGTCTTTTGAATGTTGGTTTATGTCTTTGAGCGCAAATCAAGCACAGACAACATTTAAAAAATTGGAAGATATTGCTAAAAAGAATATACCTTCACTTATTGGTTCGAGTGACGTATTTATGAATGAAACCGTAAAATTACAAGCAAATTCCGACGGTTTCACACACCAAAAATCAAATCACGAAGTAAAACTTTATAATGGTTCTCATATTACAACGTTGGCTGGTAAACCAGAAACGACCGTTGGTATGCGAAGCCATTTGAGCGTATATGATGAAGCTGGTAAAATTTCTGCTGAATATTATGGTTTAACAGAACCGTTTGCAACGCAAGATACCAACTTCAAAACTGGTGAAAAAATTGATTTGAACGTTATTCCAAAAATGATTCCAACACAACTTCTTTATATGTCTTCTGCGGAAGATACTTCTTCGTATTTATGGGAGATTTATAAAGAAGGCGCGAAAAGAATGATGATGGGTGATAACACTTGGTTTGTCGCAGATATAAATTGTGAAATTCCGTTACACCCTACAAAAGGCGGTAAGCCGTATGCTCCACTGTTAAATCAACAAGTTGTTGATGACGCTATGCGTGTAAACGAATATAAAGCGTTGAGAGAATATTATAACATATTTGATACTACGGGTGGTAATGATGCTGTTGTTAATAGAACTATTATTATGAGAAACGAAGAAGAGTATCTTCCAGTTTTTGCCAACGACAACACAGTTGCTCCAGGAGACAGAATATATGCTTTGTGTTTCGACCCTGCTTTGATGTCAGATAACTCAATTATTTTGATTGGAGAATTAACAAAAAAAGACGGAGTTGGTTGGACTGGGAGAATAGTAAACTGTATCAATCTTATTGAATCTTTAAATAACGGAGAAAAGAAAATTTTGACAGCAGTTGAACAAGTCGAGCGTTTAAAAAAATTGATTATTGATTATAATGGAAATGCACCAGAGTATAAGAATTTAACAATATTTATAGATCCTGGTTCTGGTGGTGGTGGACATATATATTCGGATATTCTTATGCAGAATTTCGTCGATGAATACGGGATTAAACACTTTGGTTTAATTGACCTGGAAGATGAGAAATCTGCTTTGGAACAAAATAAATTCCCCCTCGCCGTAAGAGATGTTTTACATTTGTATACTGCAACAAAATATAAAAACGAGTTTTACAGTGCGGTAACAACAATGTGTGAACAGGATTTGGTTAAATTTCCTTATACAGATTCGTTCGGTTCTAAAAACTTTACTATAAATGGGCAAGAGGTTGACTTAACAAAAGAGGAAAGAAGAGCATTGGTTGAAATTGATCTTTTGAAAGAAGAAGTCTTGTCGATTAAAAGAACGAAGACGGAAGCAGGAAATATCCGTTATGGATTATCAAGCGAAAAAGAACGCCGTATGCACGATGATAGGGCGTATTGCTTCGCAGCTTTCTGTTATTTATTATCTCAACTACGCAGAAAAGATGCTCTCGGCGGTAATGAAATAAAGCAAGATATGTCTGCTTTATATAAACACGCACCAGGACAAGTCAGTAAAGCATATAAGAAAAAAGTTAATCCATTTTTGGGTGCAAGAAATCCTTTTGCGAGGAGATATTAATTAAGATGTGTTTTGAATTATTTCTGGATTTAAGTAATGTAAAGTTAAGCGAAATAATGAAGATTAAATTTATCGACAATATGATTGCAGATAATAACAATTTATATATATGGTCAAATGACGAAAGTATCGATAAAAAGAAGCTTTTGTCGAAATTAAAACGAATTGGAATAACAGATGTATACTGTAAAGAGTTATCTTTAAAAGATGTTGAATGCAGAAACGATTTTGTTTCTACTTGGTTTCACGAACAATATACGGAAAGTTGTTTAAAAAAATTCGAATCAGAACATCAACAAGAATTGGTGGATATGCAAAAAAATATTCAAAAAGCAAAAGATCTTATAAAACAGAGAATTGCTTGCGAACAAAAAGAGGGATAAATTCCCTCTGTATTAGGTATTGGTGTAAGTAGCACAAAACGGTTTTGGTCCAAATCCAAAATACCTATTCAAATTAATATAATAAAAAGGGAGGTCTGTATATGGCGAGTTCCAATAATACGGAGAAGAAGAAAGTCGGAAGACCTAAGAAAGTACAGGCTACACCTGTTGTAAACGAAGAAGAAAAGAAGCTGCGTATGGAAGATAGTGGTGATAATTTTGTTACTGTCGAAGATTTACGCAGAGATTTAACTTCTGTTTATCAAAAAGTTTATGGTTATTATGCAAAAGAAGGTGTGCAAGGAAGCATTGTAGATTGGAATAAATATAATCCGTTTTTACAAGAAGACAGACTCAGACAGACATTAACTGCACAAGGAAAACAACTTAGTAAAGAAGATTTATATAAAGCGATATCGAATCCAGATGGTAGTGAAAATGCTTTACAGGGACAATCGTGGCAAGAGTCTTTTAATCAATATCTTTATTATAAGATGATTAGAATGTCAGCAGACGTTCCTCTTTATAAGCATTATATTACACCAGAATATTTAGAAGCAAAAGATTATAACTCAAAAGATTTTAAAAAAGAAGATAAATATGTAAGAAAATGGGTTCAAACATTTGATATCGTCAAAACATTAAAAACAACAGCTTTGGAAGTTAAACGCGCTGGTAAAGCGGCTTATCTTCTTAGAAATAGCGTTGATTACGAAAAAGGGGAAGTAAATTATTGCACTTGGCAAAAACTTCCAGATAATTTTATCAAGATTACTGGGATTGGAGAAAAGACGTATCTGGTAAGTTTAAATATGTTATTATTTTTAAACCCCGTCTTCTCGTTAGATTACTATCCTCCTTATATAAGAGATATTTTCGATGATATGATCAATAAAGGGGTTATTTCTCCGAGTGAGTTTGGACCAAATGGAAATGTAGTGAGATATTCTTTAAACTCAGAAGAATTTTACGATTATAACAATGCAAACGGTATCAAACAAATTGTTCGTATGGGGCGTAAAACAGATTATATGTTTTGGGTTCAATTACCGCAAGAGGTTTGTTATGTATTTTCATCAGATGCTTCCCACCCTTGGAAGATTCCAGATACAACTGGACTTTTGGGACAATTGAGAGAACTTTCAGACTACGCAACTTTGGCTGGTTTGATTGCAAGCACGCCTTTAACGGCGTTACTCACTGGTGAAATTGAACCAATTGCAGATGCTCGTCCTGGTGCAAACCAGAGTATTTTCGGCATTGAAGAAATTACTGGTGCTGTAAACAACTTTAATGCTATTACGTCAACAAACGTAGAAGCACTTGGCTTGCCTTTAAAAAATATTAAATTACAAAGTTTACCTTCGCAGCCCAACAGTTCCGATCTTGTTACAAAAGCTACGCAGAACGTAATTACAATGGCTGGAATGGGTGGTTTGATTGCTGCAACAGATAAACCTTCTGTAGCACAAGTTAAAGCTGCACAGTATCTCGAAGAAGCGCAGGAGGATTATGTTACAAGACAGTTTGAATCTGTATTAAATTATATTATAAACCACTTCATTGGTTGTAAATACGAATGGAAATTACATCTTTGGGGTGGCGTATTCACATTCGGAGACGATGTAGCACGCATGAAAGAGATGTGGCAAGGCGGTGCTACTTTCTTAATGCCGCGCATTGCTTCGGCGTTCGATATGGATTTACACGAAGTAAAGGCAACTGACGCATATATTAAATCGTTAAATGTTTATGATGACTTTGTTACAGTAACACAACAAACCAGAGTAGATATAAAAGGAAATGATGATTCTTCGACAAAAGAAAAGGTTGGGAGACCTTCTAAAACAGAATCAGAAATTGACAATGACAATACGGCAAAATCAATTGATCAAGGAACAAACACTGGTGATATGAGAGATTATGTGAAAATGTCATTGGAAAAGGGTAAGTGTGTAATTTGCGGAAATGATTCCGATGGAATTTTGTGCGAAGAATGTGCAGAAAAATATATGGGGGTTTAATTATTATGGAATGTAATCATAAAATTAATTCAAAAACCACCTCTATTCAAATTGAAAATGAATTTGCGACAATGACCACGCCGAGAATATATTTCGGATTCTGTCCGATTTGTGGTAAGAGTTTCAAATTTATAAAAGAAAATAATAAATATATTAAATTCAAAGAAGGAGGTATTGATGATTATGCAGATGTCTAAAGAGACTTATGATAAAATGAACTATTTGCTTGGGAAATCTTTTGATTGTAATGCTCAAACAGATAATTTTGCTTATAATATTGATTATGCAAGATATCCAGTTACCGCCGATATTTTTCATCATAGTTTTGCACACGAGTTTCCTGTTTTTGCTGATTAGCTTTCAGATTTAATGATTAGGTTAGATTCAAGACCGATTAGAAAGCAAATAAACGGATACGACAAAGATTATGAAGGCGACTTAGCTGCTATTTTTGCAGATAACCTTTTAATGTGCGAGGCGTATAGACAAGATATCATAGACACAATCGAAGTTGCAGAGTTTAATGAGGATTATGAAGTAAAGATTAAATTGGAAGAGTTTTTACTTGGATTTGTTCCTTATAGAAAACAAGCAGATGTCTGGGCTGAAATGGCTAAGAGATACGAGGGTAATTATAAATCGTTTGATGCGAGAATGGAAACCTTCACTACTTTTATAGAAATTAAAAAGTAAAGTGGGGAAAGTACATTATGGCAGAGACGATTAATTTAATTATACAATATGGCATATACCCTGTCATGATGGCTGTTCTTATTATAGTGTTTTTGTGTCTTAGTAAGAAAAACGCAGAAAAAAATAATGAAGAAAATGCTCAAAATAATTTACAGATTATGTAGTTAGCTGTAAAAGAAGGAATGAAAGATTTTGGAGATAGTTTTAAAAGTGAATTAAGAGAAATTGTTGAAGAGGTGAAAAAGCCGGCAATTCATACAGTGCAAGACGAAGAAAGTAATCATGCCATAAATGAATATATAGATCAATAGCTTGCTTGTATTATAAGAGAAACTAAAGCAGATAGAGCTTTATTCTTTTCTTATCATAATGGTGGTACTGATATTTTAGGAAGGGGTTTTCAAAAAATGTCAATTACCAACGAACAAGATAATAGTTGGACTTCTCCCGTTATGGGTGATTTCCAAAACATACCTAGAACAATGTTCTCAATTTTATTTAAAAATCTTGCTAAACGTAATTTTTATTGTATTATGGATTTGAATGATATCAAAGAAGAAGATGGTGCTTCTTATCAATTATTTAAATCTCATAACGCAAAGCAAATAATGTGTTAGGCATTAAAAACAGAAGCGGGTTTAATGGTTGGATTTATTGTTGCTGAATTTATTACGATTGGCTGCGATGATTTGAATAAAGTAAAAGAAATTTTAAATAGAAAATCTTTAAGAATTACAGGTGCGTTATTAGGGCATTTAGGAGGTTAGGCTGATGGAAAACGAAATTAAAACGATGAAATTTGAGCTGAACTCCAAACAGCTCAAATACAGGGATATATTAAATAAAGAGTTCTTAGAACTTGAAGTTTGGGCTATTTCAGATATTAACCCGAACAGAAATAATAGTCACTTTACAAAAGAAAGTATGGAAAATGCGTTATCGACTTTTAAAAATAAGCCAATTGTTGGCTTGTTTCAAAAAGATGACTTTGTTGACCATGCTGGAAAAATAGATTACGATAACGAATTACATAAACAATTTTGGAACGTTGAAAGTGGTGAACGAATTCTTGGTGTAATTAGAGAAAGCGATCCTGTTGAGCTCGTTGAAAAAGACGGATTAAATTGGATTAAATTCAGATGTATTTTATGGGTTCAATATTGCTATAAACAAGTACGAAAATTATTAAAAGACAGAACAAAGAAGGTTTCTGTCGAAATCACAATCAAAAATTCGGAAGAAGATGAGAAAGGTGTATTGCAAATTAACGAGTTTGTCCTTAATGGCGTAACAATTCTTGGCACAAAAAATGGGCGAAAAGTGATAGAGGCTATTCCAGATGCTCACCTTTCAATATTAGAAGATTTAGAAGAAAATGAATCTTTTAATGAACAAAAGAAAATGTTGACATTTGCATATCAACAAATTGATATAGCAGATGATAATCAATATTATAATGAAGACAAGGAGGTAAAAATGGAAATGGGTTCTATTAAAGTTAATAAATCCAAAGAAGCTATGTCTGATAAAGACTGGGGTTCGGTAGATAAGACGGCTTTGAGAAAAAAAGTTGTTGAAGCTGAAAACTTTAAAGAAATCGCCGATGATATCTTTCTTGATCTTCGTGAAGGCTGGGAAGACGGTGAAGTTTCAAAGTTAAAATATCCAGTAATGGAAATTAATGGCGATGAAGCTGTTTATAATCGCGGCGGTCTTGGTTCTGCCAAAGCTTATGCCGAAAAAAATAACGAAACAGAAATTTTGTCAAAGCTTAAAAAGATTTATGAACATCTCGGTTTGGAAGAAGATGAAAAAGAATCTTATACTTGCGAAGACTTCTGCGATGATTATGAAGATCAAAAACCTACCGAAGAAGATGAAACGCAAAAGTGTTCAGAGGAGCCTGAAACGGATAAACCAAAAGAAGGAGAAGAGCAATGCAGCGTTATTTCTGAAGACGGTAAATGTTCTTCCGATGACGATAATCATGATGATGACCATCCCGATGATGATGACAATCATGACGATGACCATAATGATGACGAAGATCACGATGACGATGATAACTGTGATGATTGTAATCCAGAAAATAAACCAGCAGAAGAATGCAAAATGAGCGAAGAAGAAATTTGTGAACTCAAAGAAAAATGCGCTTCTTATGAGGAAAATCTTTGTAAATTACAAGAAAAATGCGAAGCTTACGAGAAAGAGCTTTGCGAGTGCAGAGAAAAGCTCGAAGGTTGCAAAGATTACGAAGATATTAAATCTCGGTTGAGCACCGCCGAAGGAAAACTTTTTGAAATTTTCTGCAAAGAGATGGTTGCAGCCGCAGAAGAAATGATGGCTGGTAAAATGCTTATTGACGAAGATAAAGAAGAAATTAAAATGAAAGCTTCCAAGGGTGAATATGCTTCTAAAGAAGAAATTGCCCGCGCCGTTGGATATGCTATGTTTAAAGCAGCTCCAATGGGACAGAAAGAAGAAAAGAAAGATGGGTGTTATGCAATGCCCGTTTACTCGCCTTTTGAAACAACAGTTGAACCGAAGAGAGAAAAGACGAGATCAGAAAGACTTGCTAAATATGCGGGTATTAAAGAATAATTGTTAAAACATAAAGCGGTTATAAATCATAATCGTTTTTTAAAAATTTGTTTTCTATGCGTGGATAAGCTACGCGTGAAAATATTATAAAATATATTTTATAAGGAGAAAGAAATTATGGCTATTAAAGTTTTTGCTTGTGCTGAAATGGCTTCTGAAGATGTTCAGAGCTATTGCGTAAGTGCTAAATTCTATGCCAACGAAGCGTATGCGAAAATCCACGACGGTGCGCTCGTTGTTCTTGGCGATCTTGACACAAATGATGCGTATGGTACGCCTGACTACAACGTCTACAAGGCTACTGAACCCACTGCTGTTACAGATGACGTTGTTATCGTTGACCTTGGTGGTATCAACGAAGCGACAGTTCAGGGCAACATTATGAAGATTGGTAACAAACTTGTTGATCTTGAAGCTGGTGAAGGTGTTGCGGTTCGTTGCCGTAGACTTATGAAAGGTGATAGAATGTGGCTGGGTAGAGGTTTGTTTACAGCGGCTCCCACTGTTGGTAAGTTTGCTGGTACGACAGCTAATAACACATTGCTTACCCCCAGCCAGGAAGCTCCTGCAGGTGGTCTTAAGCTCAAAGTGCTTGCTTCCAAAGGTCTTACCGTTGGTCAGTCGGCTTATGCGGAAGGTGCTGGTTATGAACAGCTTTACCTCTGCGAAGTAAAATAATTTAAGGAGGTAAACTATTATGATGACTATGTTTAATTATAATCGTAAAGATGCAGATTTCAACGAAATTATCGATGAGTGCCTTGCGTTGTTCAGTGAAAACATCGAAGGTCAGTCTGCTGACTATAAAGAAAGAAACAAAATCCTCAACGCTGCGATTGCGAAATATGCTGTAAGCGGCACTCGTTTCGAATCTATGTTCGAAGAAAAAGGCGTTGAAATTTTCAAAGATCCTCGCGTTACAAAAAATGCAGAAGTTCGCGACAACTATAATGTTGTTGTTTCCGAATATATCAACTCCGCACTTCCTTCCGTTACGTCGAAGCTTTACAACCAGTTCTTCGCGGAAATCCGTCAGGTTGGTTGGGGTGAAACAGCGAAATTCGAAGTTACTTCGAACGAGCTTTATCAGGTAAATGAAGTTGCCGAAGGTGTAAACCGTGGCGTTCTTCAGCCCATTTATAACAACGAATTTACTGTAAACTGCAAAGTTACAGAAGTTGCGGCTGCTATTGATTGGTATCCTGTTGCTGCTGGCGTGTTCGATTGGGGTGATTTCGGCCGTCGTTATACGATGTCCTTCCAGAGCTACATCCAGTCGAAGATCATGAAGGCTCTTACTGCTGCTACGAATCAGATCGGTGCGGCTTATCAGGCAGCTGGTATTGATACAACCAACTGGACGAACATTGTTGATAGAGTATCTGCGGCGAACGGTGGTATGCCTGTTGTTGCGCTTGGTACCCTTGCAGCTCTTAACAGAGTGATGCCTTCAACTGTTGGTCTTCAGTATGGTCTTGGCAGCGAAATCGTTAAGGAAGGTAAGCTTAATCGTTATCTTGGTACCGAACTTATCGCTATCGATCAGGCTATGGTTCCTGGTACTGTAAATACAACCGCACAGCTTTTGCTTCCTACGAACAAGATTTATTTCATTGCTCGTGGTGCATACAAGCCTGTTAAAGTTGTATTCGAAGGTACAAGCTCCGTTGTTGAAGCTATCCCCGATGAGTGCACAGATAGACAGTATAAGATTCGTATTCAAGAACACGTTGGTGTTGATGCCGTTGTCGGTTAGAAGCATTTTTGACAAAATGCTCTATGGCCCGCTATATTCAGAAATGATATAGTGTATCCCTTTGAATTGCTGGAACATCCTTAGAGATTCTATAACTAAAGCAAAGTGATGAAATAAGCACAGGTGTAAATGTTATAAAAATATAGAATATTGGAGAATCAGCAGCCGAGTTTCGAATAGAAACAGGTTCAACGACTATCTCGCGTGAGAGAGTAGGGGAAAGTTCCCCGAAGTAGAGGGCTTCTAAACCAATTAAATAATTGGTAGATGAATGATATAGTCTATGCCTTCGCGAAAGTGAAGGAAAAGTTGATTTTGATCAAATCAACTCTTTGTAAATTAACGAACTACAAAGTAATTAACAGTCAAAATTCGGTACGATCACACTTGCGTAAGCAATGTAATATATAAGATGATGTGCGAGTTTTCTCGCACATCATCAAATAAATATGAAATTAGTATATATCGATAAAGATGAATTATATAATTATTATATAGTTCAAAATCATACGAGAAAACAAACAGCCGAACATTTTAATGTTTCGGAAGTTGTTATTAAACGCAGATGTAAAGATTATAATATTATTAAAGATAGAAATCTAATTAATGAAAAGATTGGAAACGGTAATGAGATAAAAATAGATAAAAATTTGTTTTACAAAATTTATTTTGTTCAAAATAACACAATAGATTATTGTGCAGACTTCTTTAATGTAAGTTGCGCAAAAATAAAATCTTTAATAAATAAATTGAATTGCCACAAATCGTTTGAACAAACACTTGAAAATATGTAGAAAACATCCTTATAGAAATATGGATGTTTGAATCCTAATCAATCTGATTTAATTAAAGAAAGATACAAATCTACGTGTATTGAGAAATATGGTTGTGAAAATGTTTCTTAGAAAAATTTAAACAAAGATTATCTTTGTTTTACAAAAGACAAAGATTCCTTTAGAAAATTTATTATAGATAATAATTTTCACACGACAAACGAGATTTATAAAAAACTTGGGTATAGAGATAATTCTGTAGTATGTAAATTATTAAATGAATATAATTCTTGGGATTTAATAGATGAATTTGAATCATCAAAGGAAAAGGAATTAAAAGATTTTATAAAATCGATTGGTTTTGATTATTTACATACAAAGAAAATCATATATCCTTATGAATTAGATCTTTACATTCCATCTAAAAATGTAGCAATAGAATATAATGGCGCGTATTTTCATAGTATTGAACAAGGAAAACCGAAAGATTATCATTTAAATAAATCTTTGCTGTGCAGAGAAAAGAACATTCGTCTTATTCATATTTATGATTTTGAAGATTTTGAAAATCAAAAGGAGTTATTAAAATCACTTTTGGTTGACAATATTGATAATTATAATTCATTAGATTTTAATAAAAATAACCTTATTGATACAATACCAAATCCAGAAATAATATATAGTAATAGAGTTACTGTGTATGGGGCTGGAAAATTATTATAAATAAAACTTAAAAATATTAAGTTTTTTCAACCGCCTCACGCGGTTGTTTTTATTTGATTAAAAGGAGATTAAAAGTTATGGCATACGTTAAAAAAACTGCTGTTGCAGAAGATTCGAATGTAGAGGAAAAAGTAGAGGTTACTGCTCAACCCGCAGCCGTTGCCGATGATAAAGATGCAAAGATTGCTGCGCTTGAAGCGTCGCTTGCGCAAATGCAGGAATTTATGAAAGTAATGATGGCGAATATGAACAATAAACCGACGGAAACAAATAGTGCAAAAGATGCACTTTTCCGTTACGTTACGGTTGTTCACCTCGTCGATAGAGCACCTGGACTTTCCACTCATATTGAACTTTCTAATGGCGTTATTCTCGATTTTAGAACGTTCGGCGAAGAACATACGTTTACTGTTCAGCAAGCCGAAGAACTTGCAAGCAAATATCGTTCTTGGTTTGATCTTGGTATTTTTGCGTTTGGTGCAGACGCTGATGATCTTGCGAAGAGATTAAATCTTAGAACAGTTACTCAATATTCGTTTGCTGGATCTGATTTCTTGAACAGACTTCCTGAACTCGATCTTTATCAGTTGAAGGAGCTTTGGGATAAAATGGGACAGGGACACAGAGAATTTTTGGTTGAATATTTTAAGAGAAAGATTCTTGCAAAAGATCCTGCCTTTGACGATATTGATAAAATTGAGCTTTTAAATAGATTAAGCAATGGCGGTATGGAAGGGGTTCTTCTTGACAGAAAGAACGCGGCAATTAAAGCAGAGGAAGCTTCTAAAAAACGCGTTAAATAACAAATAATAATACATTAAAAAGGGAGGCATCGTATATGCTTTTATTTTCTACAATTTATGACAAAGCAGTTCACTCATTCGATGATCCCGAAATCAATCGTGCTTATGTTCAAAATAAGATAAGATTTCAAAAGTTAATGTATCCGTATTTGGTAAACGGCATAGATTCTTTTCATAGCCCCTCCAAACTTGTGATGGCACTTGGGGATATTGAGCCTCCAAAAGGCGATTACGAAACGTTTGAAGGAAATGGTAGCGATACGTATGCTACAACTATTTCGCCTTTAGACAATTCCGAATTTCTTTTTTCGATTGACAATGTAATTGATGAAAAAGCAGTGTATGACGCTGAAAGTAAAACGGTTAAATTTTCGAGAGAAGTTTTAACTGGTGAAACAGCAATGGTTCAATGGTATTTTTGCGGTCAGTTTAATACAGATTTTTCATCTTGCGCGACATCAAATTGTCCCGCTGATTATATTGCCGATAAGATCATTGGTATCTTGTCGAATTGTTGCGTTCTCGCAAGATCCGACCTCGAAAAGAATACGATACTCGAAATCAAAAATATATTAACAGATACGGACTTTAAGATTTATAGTCCAGCAAATTCAGTTCGTGCAAAAGTGGATTGGAATAAACATATTCGTTATGAGGTGGATACGCTTCAAAGTGAATTGAGTTGGAGTTTATATGCTCGTAAGTGGCACGGAGGTAATTTCTATGGAAATTGATGGAAGTATCTCTTTGTCAACTGAAGCAAAAGTCAACTATCTTGAAGGATTACGTGGGCAAATGATTAAGGTGTTACACTTAATCGAAGAACAAAAAGAAACTGGTTATTCACCAGAACTTTTTATTCTTGGCAGACTTTTTGAGTTAAATTCTGCCAATGATTTGTTCGATGGAAAACTTGTTAATATTATTGTTAAATTAAACGGGATTGTTACTAACTATGAAAACTTGTCTTTTGCCGAAATTAAGAGACAAATTTTTGAAATTAAGAAGAATATAAACTTCCTTTTAAAAGAATTGAAAGGGAGGTGATTTGTTATGATAATGGATAATTCCAATGTAAAAGATCCTTATTATCTTATAACACAAACACCACCCAATCTTGTAAAGGATAATTATTATCTTCATGAATTACAAGAAAAGGTTGATGCCGATTGGGAGTATAGACCAAATCGCGTATGGATAGAAAAAGAAGATGGTATCGGAGTTGAAAAATATAGTCCTATTGAAGTTGTTATACAGACAGTGAAAAATAATAAAGGTGAAGTCGTTTCTGATGATTGGAGAAATATTGTGTTCAGAGACATAAAATATCCGCACAGAATCGGCATGCGTTATCGTTTTTCTTATGAGTTTGATTTAAAAGAGCCAGATATTGATAAAAGTATTTGGATTGCTTTAAATCAAAATAGTGTTAGTCCAACATCTTCACAGGTTATATGTAGATGCAACGGTACTATTAAAAGCATTTGGGAGGATCGTGGAAACGGCGGAAAAACCTCTGTTCACGAGGAACCCGTTATCCAAACAACCAAACTTACTTCGGCGAACTTTTTATATAATGAAGTTGCGGTTGATCCTAAGGGACAATTAACAATTATAGCGCAACATAATAAATATACGGAACAATATTACATTAACCAGAGATTTGTTATTGGATATGACAGAGTTTATAAAGTTACTAATATCATAAAGACAGATTCGCTTGCTACTTATAAAGCGAAAGATGTTGGCGTGATGAGAATTTATCTCGAAATGGATCAAATCGGTGAACTTGACGATATGGAAAACAGATTGGCTTATAACGGAAGACACGAAGAGCCTACGCCTTCTGAAACAGACGGTGATTATGAACTCGTGCTTGTTAAGCCAGAATCTATTCCGACCACTTTCGATGAGATTGAGGTTAAAGCGCAGGTATTGATCGATGGTAATCCAAGTGTAAACGATAAACCAGTATTTAATATCGAAATTAAAGATATTAATCCAGATGTAACGTATGAGTATGAATTGGATAAATTCTGTTCTTATACTTATGATGAAGAAACTGATACATATACAATTATAAAGAATGAAGGTTTGGTGGATTTAAGAAGAAAAGTTGTTGTTACATTTACTTTTACTCCACCAGAAAAAGAAGAACTCAAAGTTGCATTTGATCTTTCTTTGCGTCCCTTCTAAAGGTGGTGTGATATGATGCCAATGAATAGGTCGGGAGATGGAAATGCGTATAATCGTTTTGTAAATCTGGATAATATTGAATATAGAATAGTCAATTATCTTGCAAAAAGCAAAACGAAATATGCAAATAATTTATGGAAAATATTGAAATATGACACCGAAGATTGTTTAAGTCTTCCAGATGTTTCGTATAAAGATAGAATGGCGTTGTTATATAAAAACAATGGGGATTCAACGCAATTCAGAGTATTTTTAACCCCATTTACGGATGACGGTTGGGATGTCCAATGTAGTCATCTGCATATTTTTGTACATTCAGTTGTTCCTCAAAACCATATTACCTCGAAGGTAAATATTGGTATTGAGACTATTGTTCATAATAAGATTTCTAATATTTTAGGCGATGCACAAAACGAAGATGGAAACCCTTCTGAATTAGACGAAGATGGTAATCCAGTAATAATTTATAAAAACAGAGCTTCGACAATGTTGAAAAGTATTCTTGCAGATATCAATGGGCAAATGGTTGCTGGTGTTGGTATGTTACAGTTTAACACACAGCTCCACGCAGAAGATGTGGCGAGAATGTCGCTTTGGAACGCTCGTAAATTTTACGGGTTTTCCACGATTGTTTCGACGTTGCTTTCTGGCGCGTCTGCGAATTCGGGGTGTGGTTATTAATTATGAAATTACCTGAAGCAGAACAAGAAATATTAGACGATATTGATAGTTTCAAAGATAGATATTTTGTAAGTGATGAGCCGATACCATTTTGCGGATTAAAATTATATCCTGTAAAAATGAGAAATTATGTTGAATTTTTATCTTCCACCTCTTGCTTGACGATGAATTCATTTGATGATCCTAGATATGCGATATATTCTCAATTGGAATATTTGCTTATAAAAATGACGGATTAGAGCAGTGAATAGGCAAAGCAAGAAAGTAATATTATATCTGTTAAATTTTCAAGGTTAATGGAAATGGTGTTTCATATTAACAACGGATTAAGGTGTAATAAATGTGGAAAAGAAATATCTTATGAAGAATTCATTCCAAAGTATATGCAAGCTAAAACGGATAAGGAAAGAATTGAAGTTTTTAAATGCGATTGCGGCGGAAATTTTGAAGAATCTGTTAAACTATTTAAAGACGATTCAAAAAAAGTTATTCTTCGGATAAATGGTCACGATATAAGTTCGAGGGATTATTTAAAATTAAGAAAATATATTTTGTATCAAAATTTACCAGATTTTTTTGACGATTCGTTATTACCAAAACAAATAAGAGATAACGAAAGAAAAAAGAGCGAGATTTTATCGAAAGATAGTGGTGAAGCGTCAATTGAAAAAAAGATTTGTGCTTTATCATACACCACTGGTATGAAATTAGAAGATATTTATGAAATGAGTATTCGTAAATTCAATATAATGTTTGGTATTATGAATGATTATACAGAATATTTACCAATGAAGATAGCGTTAAGTACTGGATTAATATCTATGAAAGACGGCAAGGGAATAGAACATTGGTTGTACAAAAAGAAAAAAGAAAGAGATTACGGTGCTTCTTCGCAAGCGGAGATGGCTATCGGAAAACTTTCTGGTGCTTAATTATTATACATTAAAAATAAACTCCGTTAAATGGTCAACGGGGTTGTTTTTATATAAAAACAAAATCATTTAAAGGAGAAAAAATATCATGGAAAATTATATTTTAGCTTCCGTTGCTAACGTAGAACTTCTCCGCAGAGAGAACGGTAAGTTAAAGCATTTCTTGTATTGCAATATGCTTACTGATAGTGCGCTTTCGTTTGCTAACTCCATGGAAGAAATCCGCGCTGGTAAAGGCGGTAAGCTGATTGGTCGTTTTGGTCACAGCTCTGGTATTACATTGCAGATGACAAACGCTGTATTTAATAACAAACTTTTCGAGGCACTTATTGGCGCAGAAGACGTTTCTGCGACTGCTGAGTCAAAAGGCGTTATTGCACATATTGAGCATGCAGCTGGTGCAAATATCGAACTTCCCGGTTATACCAATGTCGGTAGCCTTTGCGGTATGGCTAACCCTGTTGCTTGGGCAAAGAAAAAGGGATGCGATGCAAATGATGAAATTATCACGCTCGATGTTTCCGATGCTGGAAAAGTAACAATTGAAGGAACTGGCGATTATTGCATTTCTTATTTCAGAAATGAACCTAACGCAATTGTTCAAAAGATTAATGCTATGTTCAAGCCGATGGAATTGGTTGCTGTTATTGATATCGATAAGTATGCTTCTGAAGCAAGCTATCAGACGTCCGATGCTGTAATTGGTCATAAAGTTATTAAAATTCCTCGCTTCCAGTTTGATGGTCAGTTTGATCTTTCTTTGAATATGACTTCTGCTGCCACCCTTAGCCTTAATGGTACAGTTCTTGCTACAACAGGTGGTGATTGCGACGGTAAAGAATATTATGCAGAAATTGTTGATACTGAAAACTCTGAAAGCACAGAAGAGGATTTCAGAATTGGGTTGATTGACATTCTTATTCACCCCGACCACAGAAAAGTTGGAGATACACCAGTTATTTATGGTTTATATAAGAATATGTATCCTTCAGTTATTCCTAATTCTGTTTTACAAGCTCAGGTTATTTCTGATGGAACCGCGGATGGTTTTGCTGCGGGTGCTCTCGAAGGTGGTAAGTGGAAAACCGCTGGTGCGCAGACTGTGTCTGTTTATAAGAAAGAAGCGACGACTGAGGATAAAGCTACGAAAATTCTTTGTTCGTCAACAGAAGATATTGCTGCGAAATAATTAAATAAAAAAAAATTTAAAACGTTGAAATACGTTTTACGAGATGGGGTTGAAAAATACCCCATCTCTTTTTAACTATTTAAAAATGTGAATAAAAGCATTTTTTTATTGTTAAAAATATGGTAGTTTTTCGTATATTTTTCACAAAAACATACGACCATTTTTGTGCAATTTGCACAAAAGAATTATTGACAAAAATCAACAATTTTAATAAAAAGGAGGCTCTATATGATCTCATTATTAGAAAGAGAGAAATTTGCTGATGGACGCAATATTTTAAATTTTTCTGTTGACGCGGTAGACGAGCATGTTTTGTTTCTGTCTAACGGTGTCGAATGGGAAAATATGGGGCACAGCTATAGTGTTCCCACAGTTGGAACAACAAAATTTAAAAACAACGTAACAACGATTTGAGGAGGACATTTATGGCAATTGATATAGTAGCCAGAGCACTGGCTGTTTCTGGAAAACAAAATTTAGAAAATTATTACACAAAGACAGAATCTGATGGAAGATATGTAAAAAGTAGTGAAAATTTTGTAAAAGCTTTTACTATTTCTAATGGCGCAAGTAGTGGAACACTTACCGTTGACGTAAAACAGAAGTTGTGCAATCCCGACGGGCATAATTATTATGTTTTTGACGATACTTCACAAATGATTTTAAAGTATTCGTTTAACTCAGATGATGAAATTATACAATATAAAGCTGCATACCTTCAAAACGACAAAGCTTATGAAATTACTATGCAGATACTCCCGTCAAATGGTAGTTGGAGGCGTAGTCAAACTATCTTAAACGGTGCAACAGCAAATCCTACTCTTACAGGAACAGAAGCGGAGTTAACGGGTTTAAAGGTTGGTGGTACTAACTATAAAATTCCAGTTAATAAAGAATATGTAGATAATGGGTTTGTAAAGAAAACGACTGGTCATAATAAGGTATATGCTACAGATTCAACGGGCACAGACTCAGAACTTGGTTATTCTCAATCTCCTGCTAATTCTGCAATTATGCAATACACTTCTGCGGGAACTGTAAGAACTAATACGCCTACAGAAGATTTAGATGCTGCTAACAAGAAATATGTAGATGATAATATAGCAGCCCTAAAATCCTTTTCTGTGACCATTTACGAGGCAGGTGAATAATAATGCGCCTTATTACTAATAAAAGTAAAAATTTATTATATAGGATTAGTTCGGATTCTAATACTACTATAGAATTTAGTACTTCTTATGCAGTTGTAACACAGACAATAGCAGATACGGCTAGTTTATTATCCTTTAAATTACAGGGATATAAAAGTAAGTCACAAAGTTACACGTACATATTTTCAGGTGAAAGAATATCATCCACAGGTGTATTTACAAAAACATTTACAACACCATCAACGACAGGATTTGATTTAATAAGATTTGGATTAAATGGTGCGAAATATGATACCTGTGCTAATTGTAAGATAGATTTAAAACCTTCTACTACTTATACTTTTACTTGTAATTTTACTAATATAACTCAAGGAAGTATATCTTGGAAAGATATGATGTTAGTAGAAGGAAATATAGCAGGAGAATATGAACCTTATTCTTATAATTTATTAGATAAGTGGCAGTTTGAAGTTAGCCATACTTCTAATGGTGTAACTTGGACTAATAATGGTGATGGTTCTATTATGGTTAATGGATATGCTACAGGTTTTACTGGGCAGACTATATTACGTAATAGTCCTGTAAATTATACACATAAGTATTTGTTTAATCCTAATTATGCTAGTGATTCGAGAAATACAATGTATGAGTTAGGTTTTATAAATGATAACACCGTAATACGTACTATAGAAGCGGAAACTAATCCTATTATAGTAAATATATCAAATTATACAGATATACTTTCTTGTAGAATCAATTTAAAAAGAGCTGGTGATTCTACTTCAGGCTATTACACCTATGGTTATGCAGAACCCGTTTTTTATGACCTTACTCTTATGTATGGAGCAGGAAATGAACCAACAACCGTAGATCAATTCTATACAGATCATCCAGAATTAAAAGTATCTCCTCTTGGTTTTATAGAATTAAAGAATCTAGAAATAAATAATAAGAATATTAAGAGATTAAGATATAAAACAGCAGATGGAGTGCTTGATTTAGGAATAATACCAAGTAATAGTGGTATTCATTAAATAAAAAAGCAGTTTCATCTGCGAATTTCTTGTATAAATATATGTAAAAAAAAACAATTCTCCTAATCCCTCCTTGTTTATCGAGTAGGCAGGGAGGGAGAGAAAAAACTAATTTAAAAGGAGAAATAAAATGGCTCAAAATGAAAATTATAGTCAAGTAGATTTAAGAGTTGGAACAGAGGCACAATTTAATGCAAAAGTAGATACCTTACCTGCTGGAACATTATTCGGAATTACAGATGCTACTGTTTCTAAGGCTGATTTATCTACTGATTTAAAAAATGAAATAAATGGAAAAGTAGATAATACTACGCATGCTGCACAAGGTACCTATGGTTTAGTACAAATTTGGTTAAATAAGACAGATAATTATTTATATATTAAAACAGAAGGCTAATCGGGAGGTGTTATAGTGGCTACTAATAAAATATATTTTAATAACACAACAACCCCTGTAACACTTAAAGGTGTTTATTATAACGGAACTAAAATTGAAGGGTGTAAAGGTATTAAACTTAATGGAACTGTTGTGGTTAATTTTGGTGTATTAAACTGGTCTGATTATACTAATGCTTATAATGCTGTTTGGATCGACGGTGATACAACAAATTAGATGGCGAAAATAACCGCTGAAAATGAATTTGCGATTTGCAGATCTGCTTGGATGTTGTATACAAGAAAAGAGCTAATAAATATCGCCGGTGTGGAAATGTTTTTTAATTTTAATAGTGATGGTAGATTATACATTGGAGATGATGCAATTGCTCAGAACTGGATGGCGTTATTAGAATCATATACAGAACCAATAACAATGGCTAATGTGCACAGTAAGATACCACTTTATTCTATGTTAACCGGTCTCCCTCTTATTTATAAAAAAGAAGACTCTACGTTTGCCCCGACAAGGATTCTGGATGGAACTGATGATGGTATTTATGATATAAGTTATAATAATGGTAAATGGACAATTGTTTTAGCAGATCTTTCTGTGATAAAAAGTCCATTTGACGAAACGATAACAATAACGGAAGTTGATATAGCAAATGCAATACACGACACCCTTGGCGTAACAGCAACAGGAACAGCAGGTAGCGGAAAGATAATTATAACCGCCGGCGCTGAAAATTGGGGAGAATTTGAATTTTTAGATGCTCTTTCCAATGTTTATGTGCCTGGTTTCGGTCCTTTTTATGAGAATAGTGCATATCCACCTGCAAAAGATGAATTATATTGTTTAATTCCAAATGGTAATTTTCTTGCACAGCCGTATTGGAGAGTGAATATAACCTCATAGATCAGACTTAAGAATCCCTGGCTAAACACACTTGATCCTTGCGATTTTTATATACTTACAGGTTGGGGATTACAGTATATTCTCGATAAGACGGGAAGCACTATAGACGAGTATTTTGCACAGGGCGAAAATAATGCTGAAGTTAATATAACCTATTTTGATACATCCTGTTTTGCAGGTCTTCAATATCCGAATATTTTATGTAAATTGAATAGTTCTTACAGCGATTTTCGTCCTAATTATATTTTTACTAGCGGTAATTGGGCTGGAATATAGAATACAGGTGATTATGGAGCTCAAACCACAGCTCCTGTTTTTCCCACAGATTGTCCGTATTCCATAGGAGATCTAACGCTATCAGATTTAACTAATGATCTTCCTAGCGCAACAACAGAGTGGATTGCTGACAATAGCTTGCAAAACGTCAAGGTGACATGCATTCTTAATCAAACTTCGGAAGTGAATTACATAGATGGTAGTGATATGATTCCAGAAAGTATTGCAAGTGTAGTATTTGAACAATATAAACAAAATTATATTACATACTTTCCATATAATAATCCATCAAATCCTACTAAAGTAGTTGAATATGCTTTGAAGTTAAAAATGAGAACATATCCTTCTTATGCTACTGGTAACGGAGGGACAGGCGCAACAGGTGGAACTAAATGGTATCTTAACGCTTATGATCCATATAATGTCGGTGGTTACTATCCAGTTAAAAAGACAGAAACATCAGCAGCTGGAAATATGTATAAAACAACGGTTGATTATACGGCGCAGTAAAAATAATCGCGAAGGAGATTAATAATATGGCAGATGTAATTGTTGTAGACGATCACTTATCGACAAGCAGTACAAATCCAGTGCAAAATAAAGTTGTAACAGCGGCGTTAAACGGAAAGGTTTCAGATGGTGTTTATGCGTCGAAAGATTCTTTTGGAACTGCTAAAATCTGGGTTGATGGTTTAAATTATTTAAATATAGTTACAGAATAATATAACACAGGTGATAAATATGGAAAATATTATTATTTATATTATCTTCGGGTTACTTTGTGTTGGAGTATTAGCATATTTAATTGTAAATATTGTTAAATTCTCTAAAATGAAGCCAGAAGAAAGAAAAGAAATGGTTATAACATATCTTAAAGGTTTGGTCGCTTATGCAGAAAAGAAATTAGGTTCTGGTAAGGGCGCGGAGAAATTAAAACTTGTTGAAGATATGTTTAAAAAGAAAGCACCGATGATTTATAAAATGTTTTTAAAAGCAATTGGTGTTAAAGATATTAAAGAATTAATTGAAGTCGCTCTTGCAGAAGTTAAGCGCGATTTTGTGAAGTGAGGTAAAATATGGCTTGTGGTTGCTGTGATTTGAACAGAATTAAAAAATTATTTGAAGAAAAACGCAAAAAAGAAGCCGAAGCAGCGAAAGCGGTGGAGGAAGAAAAAGAAGTTTTGAAAGAAGCTGAAGCCAAACCGATTGCTAAGCCTCGTAAAAAGAAAGTTGAAGTGAAAGAAGAAAAAACTCTTAAGGAGGAAGAATTGCTTTGATAACTCTTTTAGAAGAAAAGCGGATAAACAATCGCTTTTATTTAAATTTTTCTCTTGACGGCGCAAA
>ULQL01025262.1_pt1 | contig 39350 bp, 36 predicted proteins | sample 1954411 | NCBI WGS metagenome assembly ULQL01 (sample SAMEA4835654, study PRJEB28245) | human gut metagenome | biome: gut microbiome; material: fecal sample | place: Denmark | collected 2008 | reverse complement strand
CCGGCGCAAGAAGAAAGCACCGAAGAAGAAACATCGGAAACGCCGGCGCAAGAAGAAAGCACCGAAGAAGAAACATCGGAAACGCCGGCGCAAGAAGAAAGCACCGAAGAAGAAACATCGGAAACACCGGCGCAAATATCCGAACCGGTTCCGGTTCAATTGCCGGACGTGCGTTCTTTGCTGCGTTTAGACGATTTCGCTTCGGAAAAACCGCTTAAAGCAATTCTGATTTCTTCCGTTCCTTTTGTTTTCGGATCGGCGGTACATTTTCGTCCGCAGGATTATGACAGGGAACCGTCTGTCCCGCCGGACAATGTGGTCGTTTCTTTGATTAAAGAAAGCGATGACCCTTATTTCAAAGGATAATATTGCTTTTTTAGGCTAAAACATAATATATATGAAAATATAAGGACAGGAAACGCGGAAAAGAAAATGGCTGAAAAAGAAATACCCGAAGCTTTATCATCGCTGTTTGAAGCCGTTCTGGCGTATCAGGATACGCAGGAAGGGCTGGCCCGCGTTCGTTCGGTGGCGCAGTCTGTTTTCGGTGAAAAATGGCGTGAACAAATCGGCGGTATTTTAACCGACTGCCCGGAAAATATACAAGCGCAGGTCAAAACGAACATTGACCGGGCGCTGACGTATGAAAAGGCCGGTTCGGTCTGGGCCGAAGTTTCCCGTATGCTGGATCCCCGGCGCCAGATTGACGCCGCGCAGGTGAAAGCTCAGCTGCCGGAAATGCAGCGCTGGCTGTCGATTTTCGGCAAAGCCGGACAGGATTTGATCGCCAAACTGCAAAACAAACTGGCGCAGACGGAGGCCAATCCCGCGGCGGGCAGTTCCGTTATTGCGGGGAATTACGGACTGACGGTTGAACAGTTGTGGAATTTTGATCATTTCATGCGTTTGAAAACGTATTACGATCAGACGATTTCCAGAACCAGCGCCCGGTGCGTTCATCTGGGCGGGCTGGAGCTCAGCCAGTATCCGTATTTCGGGTACATTCTGGATTTGCTGGACGAAATACTGACGTTCGGCATGGAAATTATTACGCCGCCGTATGCTCAAATCGTTCGTGAACGTTACAAGGGCGGCGAGCCGGCATTGAAAAAGATGCTGATGGAATTTAAAACGGAATTTGAAAATAATGCGCCGCCGGAAATGCTGACGGACGATGAATCCATGGACGATATCAAAGACCGCTTGGGATCGCTGGCTGATGCGAACGAAGTGGAAGAAGAGATCGGACCGGCGCCCGACGGTTTTGAATCTCCCGATACGGCGGACGAACCCGTCCGGCCGCAGCAGGCCCGGCCTCAGCCCAGGCCGGCCGCCGCGCCGATGATGAAAGCGCCGCAGAAAATGCCGGTCAAAGCGCCGGCGCAGCCGGTAAAAATGCCGATAAAACGTCCGGCGCCGGCAGGTTAAAAATGGGGTTAACAGACTGATGCTTTTTCGACAATTAAAGAAATATGTTTTTTGTGCCGCCGCTTTGTGCGCCGGGGGAATTTTGGCCGCCTGCCAGGGGGATATCCGCGCCGGCCGTCCGATGGTGCAGATGGTTCGTCCGACGTCTTTGCCGACGGAACCGAAAACGACTCGGTCGGCGGAAATGGTCAGCCTTGAATCGCCGATGCGCTGCACGGTGCACGAAACACAGCAGAATATTATGACGGTCATTCCGTTTAAGCAGGAAGCTTTTAAACTTGAACGGGCGGATAAAAGCGACCCTCTGCCGCGTTATGAGGTGACAGGTTTTTCTTTTGACGGCCAGACGGCGGAACGCGTTTTTTATAAACTGCTGAACGAAGCGAAAATTAAAGTCGTTGCCGAAGGCGGGCCTTTTCCCGAACTGGCGGCTGAAAACATCACCGGCGAATTGTCCGAAGTCATGAATATGATCGCCGATGCCGCCGACATCTATTACCGCTATAATGACCAGCAGAAGGTTTTGATTATCAGCCGCGAAGTTAACTGGAATTTTTACATTCCCGACAAACGCGAAGTCATGATCGCCGTTTTGGATTCTCTGCGCGGGGCGGGGATTCACGATTTGATCGTCAACTGGGAAGAAAGTGTTATTTCTTTCAAAGGCGACAAGCAGATTGAGGAAAAAGTAAAAAAACTGATCGAACTGTTTGACACGGAACCGAAACTGATTGTTTTTGACGTTCAGGTGCTGCGTGTCAAACCGTACGGGGCGACAAAAGAAATCGTCTGGCAGGAATTGGTTGATATTTTCGGCGCGGACAGAATCAAGTTTATGCTGAAAGGCGTCATGGGCCGCGCTTTGGTCACGGACTATGACATCAACCCGAAAAGCCTGAGGAATTTTTTAAACGCCCGCGGTTCCGTAACGCAGGTGTCGGAAGGCATGTTCATTGCCGCGAACAAATGGCGCGCGCGCTTTGACGTCGGGCGCTGCGGGTATATGTCGATGCCCGAAGCGCAGCTGTCTATTATGGCGCAGACGGAATTGTACGGCGAACGGCGCATGAATACGGCTGTGACGTTGGATTCGGATCAGGGCGAAATTACCGCTTTTACGACTAAAAGCCGTTTGGGCGACAATATTGTTTTAATCGGGATTCCTTCGGCGTCGTTCAGCGATTCTTTGAACGGCTATGAAACAGTTGTCATTCTGACGCCCAGTATTATTAAACTGGTCAAAGAATTTAATTAAGGGAGGAAACGATGGCAGATCAACAACACCCGCCTTATCCGCCGGCTCCGCCTTATCCGCAGGGACCGGTTCAGGGAGTGCCGCCGCGCCCGGCAGGCGTTCCGCCGATGGGTATGCCGCCGCATATGCCCGGTCCCGGCATGAAAATACCGGCGGGCATGAAAATGCCGCCGCGCCCGATGGGATATCCGATGCCGGCGGGCATGAAAATGCCGCCGCGTCCCGCGGGCGTTCCGCCGATGGGTATGCCGCCGGCCGGCGTTGCCGTTCCTCCTGCGGCTCCGGCTGCAGATGCGCTGCCTCCGGTTTCCGTTCCCGATACCGGCGAAGCAGACGTCGAAGAATTGTGGGGTGAAGAATCCGAATCGGAACAAACAGAGGCGGAACCGGTTGAAGAACAGCAGCCGGAAGTTGACGAAAACGGCTTTATTGACGACTTGGCGCCAGACGAACCCGAAAAACCGGAAGAACAGCCCGCGACCGAAGATGAAGAAGAACCGTTGTTTGAAGCCAGTCCGTACGAACATAACATGGCTTCCGATCTGGGGTTGCCGCCGGCTTTTATTAAAACAAAAGTGTTGCTGCCGTTGTTTTTCCTTTTTATCATCTGCGGCGGGGTAATGGGTTTTGTTGTCGGCAAGATGCAAAACCGTTCGGACGGCGAGATGCCGGGCGTCGTTTATAATGCGGAAATTCCCAAAGGTCGCCCGCGCTGCGGTATTGCCCAAAAAGGACAGGGCTGTGTTTTGTATTTGATGAACGCTCAGCGCCGGGAAATCGAAGCAAAGGAATTTTTCTCTATGGCTTCCGACGTGCTCGGGGTGCCGAAATTCCAGATCGAAACGGCAAATATTCGTTATGCGACGATGCGGATTCCGCCGGGATATATAGCTTTGCTGAACATTCCGCCGATGTGACGTTTTTTCAAGCTTTATAACAAATATTTGCGAAAAAAGATAAGTTTTTGGGGGTGCGTTCCGACTGAATGCACCCCATAACTATATAGAAATTAAATATTTTTTGAGTTTTTGCGCAATTTTTTATTTTTGTCAAAAAATTTGCAAAATTTTTAAAAAAGTATTTGCAAAAAGTAAAAAAATAGGTGTAATATGATTTTAACAGACTTAAAGGGATAAAGTCTTAGATAAAGGAGAGTTAAGTTATGGCATTACGTTGGAAAGATTACTGCGATATTGCAGACGCGCTGAATGAAGCTTATCCCGACAAGGCTTTGACCGACATGAAGGACGAAGAATTGATTCGTCTGGTAAAATCTCTGCCTGATTTTGATGATGCGTCCGACCCCGATGAAACGGTGTTGGGGGCGATTTGGAATCGCTGGGTGTATGTCGCTTATCCCGAAGGTTAATCAGATTTTTTATATAGAAAGGTACAGTTATGGCTGAAAAAAGAACAGAGTTCGAATCTCTCGGCGGTAATAACTTGGACGGTATCGGCGGAAACGCTAAAAAGATCACGTATACGGCCGAAGACGGAAGCAAAAAGTCGATTCAAATCGACTGCGGTATGAAGTTTTCCGATAAAGCCTTAACGGGCGTGGATAATTACATCGCGCCGCTGGAATGTGATGACCTGCTGGTGACGCACGCTCATGCCGACCATATTGCGGGGATTATCCATCACATTCAGATGAACCCTGAAAAACCGTTGAACATTTATGCCGACAAATTTACCCATCAGTTCATGTTTGCCGAAATGGCCAAGCAGGGACTGCCGCTGGATAAAATGCCGAAGTTCCATGACGTCAAAGACGGTGAAAAATTCACGGTCAACGGATTTGAAGTCGAACCTGTTCCTGTAACACATTCCGCGCCCGGCGCGATTGCTTTTGTCGTTGAATCTCCGGACGGCACGCGCCTGATGGACATGGGCGATTTCAAAACGACTCCGGCCGAACTGGGCAAAGGGTGGGAAGACAAGCGCATCGCTGAAGTGTTTGCCAAAGGTGTTGACGTTTGTTTTTGCGATTCCACGTCCACGACGTCTAAGGAAGTAACGCCGTCTTATGATGCGGTGACCAAAGGCTTTAAGAAAATTTTGTATGACAATCCGAACGCACAGATGATGGTCGGCACGATTGCCCGTTCCGCCCAGCAGATGATGGCCGACGTTATTGCCGTTGCTGAATACGCCAAGGAAACGGGAACAAAGCCCCGCACGTTTATTTTGGACGGCGCTTCTTTGGTTCAGGTCAACAACTGTTTGAACAAATCCGACATGAGCATGAGCAAAGCCTGCTATGAACGCACGGGCGTACGGGTTAACATTATTGATGCGAAATCACCGGAAGCCAGATCTGTTCCCCCGCAGGAACGTATTTACATGGTTACGGGGACGCAGGGTGAAGAAATGGCGTCTATGGCTCGTGTGGCGCGCGGCGAAAACAGAAATATCCGCCCGTCGAAAAGCTGTCCGAACCTGTGTGTCAACCAGCAGGCGGTTATTCCGTCCGGCAACAATCAGGCGATTGTTGATGAAATGATGGGCGCGCTGCGCGCTCAGGGTTGGCAGACCATGATTCCGGAACGCGGCGCTCCGTTTGTCGAAGGTGAAACCTATTATGTTTCCGGTCACGGTCGTGCCGGCGATATGGAAAAGGTTGCCGATTTAGCCGCCAAGAACCAGCCGAAGGATCGTCCCTGCACGTTTATCGGTATTCACGGCGATGAAATTCAGACGCAGGCAACGGAAGAAATCTTTAAAGGAAAAGGCCAGAAAGTCGAACATATTACGAATGCGCAGAAAGTGATCGTTTCCAAGGGTGAAGTTCAGGTTTCTCCGACGATCGGCAAAGCCAGCCGCATAGCTGTTATTGACGATAACGATAACTTTATGGATCCTGATTTCCGTTACATCAAGCAGGCGTTTAACCCTGTTGCGAAGAAATGGGAAGACGTTAAGGAAATTGAATACGAAAAGATTTTGGTTTCCAAAAACGATCGTAAAAATTCCAAAGGCGGCAAGGGTGGTCGCGGCGGCCGCGGCGGCAAGAAAGGACATCGTCGTGAAATGAGCCCGCAGGTTATGCAGAAAGTGGCGCAAAAGTCCCGCTAATGCTTATGAGTAAGAAAAAGAGCGCTTTCAGCGCTCTTTTTTTTTGTTTTTTCACCATTGGCACGGCCTAATGTTTCCCCCGCACGGGTACTAGCCGTACGGGCATCAGTTTTTTTACTTTCTTACCGCTGGCACGGCCTAATCTCCTGTCCGGCTGCTAGCCGCAGGGGCATCAGTTTTTTTATCTCTGCCATTGGCACAACCTGATCTCCCGCCGGGAGGGCGTTATGCCCGTGGCGCCGCCACCCCCGCACGGGTAGTGCCGTCGGCCGCCACCCGGGAGGGCGTTTTCCCCCTACGGGTAGTAGCCGTACGGGCAATGCCTGTTATTTTTTTTGAAAAAAAGACAGTTTCTTTTTGTTCTTTAAATCCGTTTTTTTGATAGAACGTGTATGCGGGAACCATATTTTCCGTCAAAAGAACAATAGAGGTGACTTCTTTGCTTTTTAAGACCCTTTCAATAAAGGTCAGAAATAAAGATCCCAATCCGCTTTTTTGTTTTTCCGGTAAAATGCCGAATTCTTCAATCCAGTATTCTGTTCCTTCGCACCAGTGTTTTACTTTTCCCAAAGAAATACCGACCAAATTTTGATTTTCATAAAAGCCAAAAGATAAAGAGTTTTTATTTTCAATTAATTCTAAAACATATAAATGCAGTTGTTCTTCTGTCCATGTGTCATTCCAGGGATCTTTTGAAAAGATATTCAATATTGCATTTTTTATATCGTCAATATTGTTTACGTTCAATTCACGTATTTCCATCTTGTACTCTTGTTTGGCCGGAAAAGGGAAATTCTTTATTTTTTCACACACATTTTACAGGCAGACGCTTTCGCGGCCGCTTGTTTTTACGGGCTTGGTAAATCAGATTACGCCTTGTTCTTTTAAAGCTTCGATTTCCAGATCTTCTATGCCCAAATGATGCAGAATTTCAACCGTATCTTGCCCTAATGCGGGAGCGGCCGGCCGCGATTCCTGCGGCGCGGCAGAAGATATTCTGATCGGACAAGCAATCATTTTTACGTCTTTTAATTCAGGCGCCTGAGAATCAATTAACATACGGCGGGCCTGAACCTGCGGATCCCGGCAGACTTCTTCCAGATTCTGAATCAAGGAAACGGGAATGGCGTTTTCTTCCAGCAGAGCAATCCATTCCGCGGCGGTCTTAGTGATGAAAACGGCCTGTAAAGTGTCGCCTAATTCTTCGACATGATCGTGACGGGCGGCAATTGTCGCAAATCTGGGATCCGCACCGATTTCAGGGTGCCCGATTGCCTGACATAAACGTTGAAACATTGCTTCGCCGGCAATGGCAGCCAGGACAAAAGGCCGGTCCGAAGCTTTGAAGGACTGGAACGGCGTTTCCGTTGCATGACGGCAGCCGACGGCTTTGGGCGGAATTTTTGTCGCCTGATAGCGCATCATGGCGCTTTCCAGCAAAGCAACCTGACAGTCCAGCATTGAAATATCAATATACATGCCTTCTTTGGTTTTTTCACGCTGATACAGCGCTGTTGTAATTGCCGTAACGGCAAACACGCCCGCGTTCATATCGCTGAACGAAACGCCGATCATCATCGGATCGCCGTCCGGCGCGCCGGTCAGACTCATAATCCCGCCGCGCGCCTGAGCCAAAATATCATAAGACGGTTTTAACGCGTCCGGTCCGTCCTGACCAAAACCGGAAATGGACGCATAAATCAGATTAGGATTGATTTTTTTTGCATTTTCATAATCCAGGCCGAATTTCGCCATAATGCCCGGACGGAAATTTTCAACCAGAACATCTGCCTGAGCAATCAGTTTTTTCAGGATTTCAACGGCTTTAGGATTTTTTAAGTTCAGTGTCAGACTTTTTTTTCCGCCGTTAATCGATTCGAAATAAAGGCTTCTGTTTTCTTTAAACGGCTGAAACAGACGGGAATCGTCACCATGAGAAGGATTTTCAACCTTAATGACTTCGGCTCCCAGGTCAAACAGCATCTGCGTGCAATAAGGCCCGGCCAGAACTCGGGTCATGTCTAAAACTTTTATACCGGCCAGCGGTTTTGTCTGCGTCATAAGAGTACCTCTGATTTTTTAAAGCTTCTGCAAGCTATGCTGTTTCTTCTTTTTTACGAGCGAACGGCACGGGATTAATAGCCGGGTGAGGATTGCGCAGCATGCCGATCAGTTTGATAACGGTCGGCCGGATCTGACGGCGGTCGACAACCATGTCAACCATGCCGTGTTCCAGCAGATATTCAGCCTTTTGAAATCCTTCGGGCAGGCTGGCACGAATCGTCTGTTCAATGACGCGGGCGCCGGCGAATCCGATTAAGGCGTCCGGTTCTGCAATGGCAACGTCCCCCAGCATGGCGAACGATGCGGAAACACCGCCCATGGTCGGGTCTGTCAGGATAACGATATAAGGCAGACCTTTTTCTTTCAGTTTGCGCACGGCCATTGTTGTTCTGGCCATTTGCATCAGGGATAAAATGCCTTCCTGCATGCGCGCCCCGCCCGAAGCCGGGATTAAAATCAAAGTGGCGTCCTGCAAAATCGCCAATTCAACGGCGGCAACAATACTTTCACCGACAGCCGTTCCCATAGACCCGGCCATGAAAGCGAAATTGAAAATGCCGACAACGACGTTCATGCCGTCCATTGTGCCGGACGCGACCAGAATTGCGTCGTTTTTCTTTGTTTTTTTACGAGCGTCCTTTAATCGGTCGGTGTAATCCTTCAGATCTGAAAAATTAAGAGGGTCTTCTTTGACTTCGGGTAGTTCGATCAGAGTATATTCGCCGTTATCAAACATCATTTCCAGACGTTTTTCCGGTTCCAGACGCATATGATGACTGCATTGCGGGCATATTCTGAAATTTTGTTCCAATTCACGGTGATAAATCATTGCACCGCAGGAAGGACATTTTTCCCATAAGTTATCAGGAATTTCTTTGGCGCCGACCAGACTTTGCAGCTTTGGACGCACATAGCTTGTCAACCAATTCATTACAGACACCTACTTCATTACGATCGTTACGACCAATCTTTTATCAGAATCCGATCAGGAAAGCGACTGAAAAGTATACTTGAAACGTTTTTGCCGTTTTTTTTTACGAATCTGTTTCCAATTCGGTTATTTTTCTGGTCAGCTCTTTGATTTTTTTTGCCTGCTGATAACGTTCGTTTCTGACGGGGATTGTCAGGATCCAGCTGTAAATGCCGCCGAAGATGAAAAACAACAGGGCAAACGCCAGAACAATAAAGCTGACCGGCAATGTGATTTCAAAAGGAAAAGGCCACAGAGTCAATGCGAATTCCTGTTTGTTTGAAACGGCGAAAGACACCGTGAAAAACAAAACGACGCAACTGAAAATGAAATGAATGATTTTCAAAAATTTTGTCCTTATTCTTCGGCGTTCAGGCGGTCTTTTAATTTTTTGCCCGCTTTAAAGAAGGGAACGTTTTTGGCTTCAACGCTGACCTTTTCGCCTGTTCTGGGATTACGTCCCGCGCGTGCGTTTCTGGCGCGTACGGAAAAAACGCCGAATCCGCGCAGTTCGACGCGGCGGCCTTCGGATAAAGCGGCGGCGATTTCGTCAAAAATCGTTGTGACGATTTTTTCGGCATCGCTTTGATACAAATGCGGATTTAATTCGGCAATACGCGCAATCAATTCGGATTTTGTCATTTTAACCCCCGCTGATGAAAAAATAATCTTTTTTATGGTGCCAAAGCTGAAGCGAACCGTCAACATAATTTAAAATTTTTTCAGGCAAGTGCGTGTAGTGATTGAATTTTTAATATTTTTATTTTAAAAAATAATATAGCGAGTAAACAAATCGGGGATAAGAACAATGAGTGGTGATCAGATTTGGGAACTATTGGCTTTTTTGGCTGCGGTCGTTATCTTTATCCCGATTTTTTACCGGTTAAAAGTAAATCCGCTGCTGGCGTTTATCGTGGCGGGGATTGTTCTGGGCCCGCATATGCTGGGGCTGATCAAAGATACGCATGTTACTGAAAATATCGGGGAACTGGGGCTGTTGTTCCTGATGTTCACCATCGGGCTGGATTTGTCTTTCCACCGTTTCAAGGCGATGCGCCTGTATATTTTCGGGTTTGGTTTGGTGCAGCTGTTGGTAACGGCGGTTGTTTTGGGCGGCGCGGCTTTTTTGATGCATAAAACGCTGAACGAAGCGATTATTATCGGGCTGGGGCTGGCAATGTCGTCAACGGCAATCGCTTTGCGCCTGATGCAGGAACGCGGAGAAATGCATACGGGCGCGGGACGCGCGACCGTCGGCATTCTGCTGATGCAGGATCTGGCCGTTATCCCGATTATGGTTCTGCTGCCCCGTATGGCGCAGACGGATACGACAGCAATCGGCAATTTAGGACAGGCATTTACGCAGGCGGTCGGTGCGGTAACGCTGATTATGGTAATCGGACGCATGGTGGTCAAGCCGTTGTTCCGAATCGTTGTTTCGACAAAAAACTCGGAAGCTTTTACAGCCGTCACTTTCTTTACGTTTCTGGCGACGGCTTGGGCGACAAATGTGGCGGGACTGTCGATTTCTCTGGGGGCTTTTCTGGCGGGCATGCTGATTGCCGAAACGGATTTCGGACATGAAGTCGAAGCGGAAATCGCATCGTTCAGCGGTATGCTTTTGGGAATTTTCTTCCTGTCCGTCGGCATGATGATTGATATTCATTATGCCTGGACGCACATGGTTCAGATTCTGTTGCTGACGGTCGGCGTGATGGTGGTCAAGTTCTTTGTCCTGTATGTTATTGAACGCAGAATGAAAGTAAGCCACGGCGGAGCGACAACTTCGTCCGTTTTTCTGTGTCAGGCCGGGGAATTCGGATTTGTGGTCTTTAATCTGGCGGCGCAGAACTTTCATCTGATGAGTGTACAGACGTCTTCCCTGTTGCAGGTTGTCATTGCCTTGTCAATGTCTTTAACGCCTTTTGTCAGCTCTTTTGTCCTGAAACTGCTGGATAAAAAACGGGCGGCGGAAGACGCGGCGAAAAATGAGGCGGTGCCTGACGAAATTGAAGAAGAAAAGGAAATGGAAAACCATGTCCTTTTGATCGGTTACGGCCGTGTCGGCCAGGCTGCCGCGCGAATGCTGGCGCGCAACGAAGTGCCTTTTTTGGTTATGGATACGGACGTGCCGCATATTGAACGGGCGAAGAAAAACAACAGGGATTATTTGTTCGGGAACGCCGGAAACGTCCGTATTCTGGAAGCCGCCAATATCTCTAAAGCCAAAGCCGTTATGATCTGCATCAGCGGTCTGCCGTCGGCGATTCGTGTTTTGCAGGCGGTCAGGGAAGTTTCTTCGACAATTCCCGTCTTTATCCGCTGCAACGATGATACGCGCTGGGGCGAACTGGTACGGCTGGGGGCGACGGGGGTTATCTCTGAAACTCAGGAATGCGGCATTCGTCTGGCGGCGGCGACAATTCTCAGCCTTGACGGTGATGAAGACCGTGTGCGCGAAACGGCCGCCGTTCTGCGTCAGGAAAATACGTTGAACGCGTCTTTGCCGACGGCCGGCGCCGGCGTTTAGATTTATAAAACGGGAGCCTGCGGTTTTACCATGCGCGGGTCTAGCTGCAGTGTTTCCTGCAGACTGTCAATTCGTTCATGAATGACTGTCAGCCACGGGTCTTCTGCCGACAGAATCTGTTCCAGATAACGCCACAAAGCCAGCGCTTTTTGCGGTTCCTGATTTTGAATCCGAGCCAGTCCCAGAAAATAAATGGCCTTCGGATCGTCGGGACGGTAACGCAAAACGTTTTCAAGCGCTTTTTGCGCTTCGCCCGTAATCCGGCCGTTGTTGGCCTGTATCAGCGTTTCCGCCAAAGCGTGCCAGTTGGTAATGTCCTGCGGAATTCCCCATTCGATCGCGTTACGGTAAGCCGTCGCGGCTTCATTATAACAGCCGGCGGAGCGGTACGTCTGCGCCAGCTGTTCCCAGACAATGCCGTCGTCGGGATTGGCGGCCAGGTAACGTTCCAGCCGTCTGACGCGGGCCATGCCGCGGGTTTGCGTTTCGGCTTCCAGCGTATCTCTGCCGGCCAGAGGATAATCCGGCATCAGCATTTTTCCCTGACGGCCGTACAAAGCGGGAACCAGAACGGCAAAAAGGAAAAAGACAAAACAAATATAAATCAGCTTGCCCGTTCTGGATTGACCGTGTCCGCGGCGCAAAGGCAGAATCGGGAAAATAAAAAGGCTTAAAGCGCCGATTGTCAGCAACAACAGAGCCGTCAAAAATAAAATCATGCGTTTGTCCCTAAGCCGTAAAGTTTTTTGAACGCCGGAAAATGTAAAAAGCCATGGCTGCGAAACAGAGCGTTGAAACGGCAATTGTAAAAGTTTCTTCGTTTTCAGCCGTCGGCGCGGGAGCGTCTTCTAAAGAAATCATGTCGCCGTACTGCGCCAGCAACAAATGAACTACCAGATCCTGCGGTTTGCCGTCCGTCAAGTGTTTGCGGATAAAAAAACGCATATCTTCGGCCGTTTCGTCGCGGGCGGCTTCGATATTTTCATCGGAACAAACCAGGCACCGCAGACGGTCGGCGATTTCCAAAGCCTCCGTTTCGACGGAAGCTGCGTCGTCCGCCGCCGCCGGAGCGGCACACAATAAAAAGACGGCTAAAAAATTAAAGAGGTTTTTCATTTTTCAGCTCCTGTAAAAAAGGCAGAACCGTCTGCAAATAAAATTCTTCGGTCATTAATCCTTTAATTCTGGCGACGACTTCTCCTCTTGCGTTGACGATAAATGCCGTTGGCAGTTTGTCGGCGTTCATCTGCTTTGTCCACGTGATTTCCGGATCCAGAGCGATCATCTGGAACGGATCGCCCGTTTTTTTCAACAAATCTTTAATTTTTTCAGGTTTGTCGCGCGCGGCGATGCCGATAAAAGGAACATCTCTTCTGGCAGATAATTTAACCAGTGTCGGCAGCTCGACCATGCACGGACGGCACCAGGAAGCGAAAAAGAACAAAATTAAAGGCTGTTTCGGCATCGTTTGTGCGGACAGAACGCGGTTTTCGGGGCGATCCAGCAGCTGCAGCCGCCCTTCCGGCAAAGGAAAAGTATTTTTAACCAGTGTGTTTTCAAAAGTAAAGTCCAACCGTACCGTATACATAAAGTTAGAAAATACAGACGCCGCTAAAAAAATCAGTAAAAATCCGTACCATTTCATAACGTCTGTTCCTTTCCGGTTGAAAAGATCAAAAACACCAGCCCCAAACACATCAAAAACAGTCCTGATCCGGCCAGAGGCAAAAGCGGATATTCCGCCGTGCGTATCGTCAGCAGATCTTCTCGCGTTTGTTCGGCACGGATCAGACGGAAAGTAAACCGACCGATCTGCAGTAATGTAGCGTCCAGTTTCTTTTCCGGCCATTGAAAAACGGGTTTTCCGCTTAATAATCCGGCTGCTGGCGTACCGGCTTCATTGGTGCAGGCAAGCCGGTATTGCGCCGTACCGGCTGCGGTTTTCCCCGATAATGCCTCAATCCGGCAGGGCAGGGCTACTTCAGAGGAGGCTTCGGATATTGACATGGTTGCCGACGTGTCTTTGCCGTTAAACACGCAGTAAGCCAGAGCCGCTGAAAAGATCAAGATTCCCGCGGCGTTAAAAAACAGGCCGTACGTTAACGCGCTGGTATTCTTTAACATTTCCAGCACTGCCGAAAATGATGAAGGAATTTTTACGGATCTCGCCGTTAAAAAGGAATTAAAGATCAGTACGGCCGGCAGAAAAGACAAAACAATCGGCAGACCGTTGTCGACTTCCAGCAGGCAAAAACAGATCCCCGTTAAGGCTGTTCCCCAGAACCACAGATCCGTTTTCCAATCGGTTTTAACCCACCCTCTGCCCAGCGAGCGTTTTTTAAAAGCGATGAAGAAAAAGAAAGTAAAGGCAATGCCCGTCGTCGTTAAGATATCTTTGAACAATGCCGGCAGCAAACGCAGCGGCAGATCGGGCAGAAACATAAACAGCGTCGGCATCAGGGACAGTGCCCCGATACTGAACCCGGCGGTCAGCAGAGCGGCCGCGGCCAGACCGACAAAGCTTTCACGCGAAAAAACAAAAAAATTGTTTTCCGGCAAAGACCGTTTAATCATCACGGAACTTAAAAACAGGAAAAAGCAGGTCATTCCCGCAAAAGCGCATAAAGCCGTTACGGGATTGGGAAAATAAACTTCATCGGCGGATAAGGAAAACAGCCGGTATTCCGCCGCGAAGAAATCGGCGCTGAAAAAAGCCAGTCCCGCCGCGGCAAAAACGATGATCCAGTTGGTGAAAACGCGGGAATACCGGCAGAAAAACAATAAAATCGCCTGTCCAGCCGTCAGGATAAAAACGGACAGCAGCAGTGAATTGTCCGGCGTCCACTGCCATAAAGCGCCGTTTTCCGCCGTTGTAAAGCCGGTCATCAGTTTTGATCCCAGCGCGCAGATCAGGCATGTCAGGGCAAACAGACAGCCGCGCAAAGCCGGCGTTACGAATTGCCTTCCTTTGGAATACATGCTGATTATTTTGATAAACGAGATGATCAAAGCCGCATAAGCCGCGAAAATAAACAAGAGTTCCAATGTCTTATGCGCCGGCCGCCATTCCGGATTAAAACCGACGCCTTCAAAGGGCGGTTCTTCGATTCTGACGAACGGATCCGCCGTCGACAGCATTAATGTCAGCAGGAAAAAGATCAAAAAACCGGCGGAAAACAAATAACGCCCTCTTTCCTGATAAGTCGCCAGATCTTTTTTGGAAAAACCGATCAACGTAAAAACCGACAGAGCAATAATGAAAGTGAAGAAAAATCCTTCACGCGAAGAACAAAAAGCCTGCAGGGCGTAAAACAGGCTGCTTTGCGAATCAAAAGTTTCAAAAACAACAGCTAAGGAAAAATCATGAACGGCAAAACCGTACAGCAGAACAAAAAAAGCGAACATCAGCAGCGCCGAAGTAAAACAAGCGCCTCTGAACCCCAGCCTGATCGCGACGGCGGAACCGCCGGACCATAACGTCGGCGTCAGCAGCAAAGTCTGCAGCCCGACGGCGGCCAGAGCAAATATAATTGTATAGTGAGCAAGTTCAATCAGCATTTTCGGCCTTTGCATGAAACGGTATCTCAGTCAGGTTAGAAAACTCTTGTTCTTTTTGCAAGAATCAAAAGACGGCTTTTCTTTTTTTTTAGGCTGTGATAAGATACAAAAAATAAAAAGTTTGACAGGGAAAACTTTTATGTCTGAAAGATTAAACGCTCAACGCAGTTTCACAGGGTTAAAAGCCGGGGATAAAGCTGTCGTCGCCGGTTTTTTAAAGGGAAACGCGGCTTATCGCAAAAAGTTGCTGGCCATGGGGGTAACGCCCGGCACGCCGTTTGAAGTCGTCAGGATCGCTCCGTTCGGCGACCCGGTTGAAATCATGATCCGCGGTTATCTGGTTTCTCTGCGCCGCGAAGAAGCGTCTTTAATTTCTGTTTGCGACTAAACGGCCGGGATTTAATAAGATGTCTTTTTATAAAACAGCGGCTTTGATTGGTAATCCGAACTGCGGAAAAACGACTCTTTTTAACGCTTTGACGGGATCGCATCAGTATGTGGGCAACTGGCCGGGCGTAACGGTTGAAAAAAAATCGGGTTTTTTTGAACAAAACGGCGTTAAAGTCGAAGTCGTCGACCTGCCGGGGGTTTATTCTTTAAGCGTCGTTTCCAGCGCGTCCGAAGATGAAAAAATCACGCGCGACTACCTGCTGTTTAACAGGCCGGACTGCGTTGTCAATATTCTGGACGCTTCTAATCTGGAACGCAACTTGTACATGACGGTGCAGCTGTTTGAAATGCACCTGCCGGTTATTCTGGTTTTAAACATGATGGATACGGCGGCGGCGGCGAAAATTAAAATCGACGTTTTGGCTTTGGCGCATATTTTCAATGTGCCGGTTATTCCGATGGTCGCTTCCAAAGTCAGGGGCGTTGAAGAACTGAAAAAGCAGATTGTCCGGGCCGATTTGCGGATTAATGAAAATTTTGTCATTCCGTACGCTCCGAATGTTGAAAGCGCTGTCGGCGAATTGCTGCCCTGTGTGTCGCCGGCGGCGGAAAAAAACGGCTGGGCCGCCCGCTGGCTGGCGATTCATCTGCTGGACGGGGATATTGATCCGCGTTTGTTCGGTTCCGAAGAAAATAAAGCGAAAATTGAACGGATCAGAGATTCTTTTCCCGAAAAATATCGGGAAGACGCCGATACGATGGTTGCGGACGGACGTTACGGGTTCATTACGGAAATCAGCCGGAAACTGATTACGCGTTCCGACCGGCTGTCAAAAACGGTAACGGAAATGATCGACCGGGTCGCGCTGGGAAAATATACGGGCATGCCTTTGTTTTTTGTGGTGATGTACCTGATGTTTTTATGGACGATTTCGCTGGGGAATCTGTTGATTGATCCGATTGCGGAATTCGGCGACGAATACATGGTCGCGGGTTTTTCTTCTTTGATGACGTCTTTGCATGTGCCGCAATGGCTGAATATTTTCCTGTCCGAAGGGGTCGGACGCGGCGTCAGCACGGTGGCGACGTTCGTTCCGCCGATCGGGTTTTTGTTTTTGTTTTTGTCCGCTTTGGAAGATTCGGGATACATGGCGCGCGGCGCGTTTGTCATGGACAAGCTGATGCGCGGGTTTAATCTGCCCGGAACGGCGTTCGTTCCGATGATCGTCGCTTTCGGCTGCACGGTTCCGGCCGTTATGGGGACCCGGATTTTATCGTCCCGGCGCGACAGGCTGATTACGCTGATGATGACGCCTTTTATGTCCTGCGGCGCCAGACTGCCGGTATACGCTTTGTTTGCGACGGCGTTTTTTGACACGCAAGGGGCGAATATTGTGTTTTCTTTGTATTTGATCGGCATTTTTATTGCCGTGACAACGGGCATTTTGTTTAAAAAGACCTTGTTTAAAGGAAAGCCGGTTCCTTTGATTTTGGAAATGCCGCCGTATCATTTGCCGACGATTAAAAACATGGCCGTCAGGACTTGGGACAGGCTGCGCGGTTTTATTGTCCGGGCCGGCGCGCTGATCGTGCCGCTGGTGATTGTGTTAAATCTGTTAAACGCGGTTGATTTTAAAGGGAACTTTATTCCGCAAACGCCGGAAAAATCCGTCCTGTCGTCAATCGGCAAATCGATTACGCCGGTGTTTGAACCGATGGGAATTACGGAACACAACTGGCCGGCGACCGTAGGGTTGTTTACCGGCGTTATGGCCAAAGAAGCCATTATCGGAACACTGGACGCGCTGTATGCCGATCTGGCCGAAGGCGAAACGTCGACCGAACGTTTGGTTGTTTTATTTGACGGAAAGGTCGGCGCGTTTGCTTATCTGTTGTTTGTTCTGCTTTATATGCCCTGCCTGTCGGCAATGGGGGCGATTGCCAAAGAATTCAGTCTGGGGTGGGCGGGATTTGTAATGATTTGGACGACGGGGCAGGCGTATCTGCTCTCGACGCTGTTTTACCAATGTGCTATTATACAAAGAAATGTTTTGTATTCCGGGGGTTGGATCGCCGGGATTGTTTTAACCGAGCTGGCTGTTTTTACCGCTTTGTATTTTGCCGGGAAAAGGAGGCAGTATGATTCTTTCCGAGATTAAAGATTATCTGCAGGAGCAGGGGCAGGCGTCGTTAAAAGACATTGCCGTTAAGTTTGACCTGCCGGAATCGGCGCTGCAGGAAATGCTGGCGCATTGGGAACGCAAAGGCAAAATCGGCCGGCTGGACAGTTCCCACTGCGTAAATCCGTGCGGACAGAAATGTTCGTCCTGCCCGCTGCAATGCCTGATGATTTATCAATGGAAACAGCCGGATCAAAAGTCCTGAGCTAATAAGTAACGCCGGACGACATGATTTTATAACCGCAGTCCCCTTCGGCCAGACCGTTGGCAAAAGCGAACGAGGTAGGCTTGCAGGCATAAATACGGTAAAGGACTTCGCCTTGTTCGACTTCATCGCCGACTTTTTTCATCAAATCAATGCCCGCGCCTTTATCGGCGGGCGCGCCGGCCGTCATGGCAATCCGGTTTAAAATCTGTCCGTCGATTTCGGCGACGACGCCCGATGTTTCTGCCGTGATATCGCGCGTCAACTGTCCCAAAGGCGGCGGAGTCTGCTTACCCTGAGCATGGACGATTTGACTCATGACTTCCAGCGCGCGGCCGGAATCCAAAATATCGCGCGCCTGATAATACCCCTGTCCGCCGCGCAGCTGCGGATCGAATTCCAACACTTTTCCCGCCATAAAAAGCGCTTTTTCACGCAAATCCTGCGGTGCGTCTTCACGGCAGCGCAGCACTTTCATGACGTCGCGGGCTTCCAGTACGGGGCCGATGCCGTTGCCTACGGGTTCGGATCCGTCCGTAACGATCACGTCAATTTTCATCGACAGCATGTCGCCGACGTATTCAAACAGCTTGCGCAGACTCATCGCCTCGCTCATGTTGCGGATTTTTGCCGTTTTGCCGACGGGAATGTCAACCAGCAGATGCGTAATGCCCATGGCGATTTTGCTGGATAAAATCGAAGCGACGATCTGCTGGGGCGTGCTGATGCCCAAAGCGCGTTCCAGACTCATCAATAGATCTTCGGTCGCCGACATGGCCAGCCGCCGGCCGTCCAGAACCATGCAACCGCCGATTTCATTAACGGCCGCGGCGGTTTCTTCTTCGGACAATTCGACGTTTGCCAGAACTTCCATCGCGTCCGCGGCGCCGGAACAGGACGTTACGCTGCGCGTCATTGTGCTGGGCATGCACAGCCCGTAGGCGATCGCGATCGGCACGACGATCATTGTCGTCCGGTTGGCCGGGATACCGCCGATACAGTGTTCGTCAACAACCAGATCGATCCCCCAGTCGGCCGGCCGGCGGTATTCGATCAGCGCTTCGGTCATTGACAGGACTTCTTGCGGAGACATGAAACTGGCGTTGGAAACCAGAAAAGCGGCCAGTTCGATCGGCGTATAACGGTATGCGGCCAGATCGGCAATAATACTTTTATATTCTTTTGCGCTTAAAATGCCGCCGTTGATTTTGCGGCGCACGGAATCAATGCTGGCCGGCGGCGGCGCCGGAGAAATAGCCACTTCGGATCCTTCGGCCATGCTGATCAGATGGAAAGCTTGATTAGTTAAAGCGATTTCATCGGGTTTAACGATTGTTTCGTCTTCGCACACATAGACGCTGGCAAACAACGGTTGCAATCCGCCGTGAATCTCAATACGACCGGCGGTCAGATTGACATCGTCGGTTTGAAATTCGGGGCATCGTTTATGAATGAAAACGATGTTTTCCTTTCCGGTATCGATCGGCAGATGTTTCAGACGTAACATAAAACGAAAAAATCCTTATTTTATCTTTCTCAATTTAGCAGGAGGCCTTTGGAATTTCTACTTTTTTTTCACGATTGTTTTTAAACAAGATGACAACTTGAAAATCGAGACGCTTTGTTTTATCCTGAAAAAAATTTGTAAACTTTCAGGTGGTAAACAAATGAAGAACGTATTTCGTATTTTTTATGTTTTTGCCGCGGTCGTTGCTTTGTCGGCATGCGCTTCGGCTCCGAAAGATGTGGTTTTGGCTCGTTCCGATGATTTGTCTTCGCGTCCGGATTGGGTCAGCGAAGAAGAAACCTTTAAGATTGAAAAAGGTACGGTTTATATGTTGGGCACGCATGAAATGCCGGTGGCCGGCAAACGTGTTTCAACGGGTTACCGGATTGCGGAAAACAACGCGAAAGCCGGTTTGTCCGGTGCCATTGAACAGCGTTTGAACTTTATTTTCCAAAACGCCGAAGAAGGGGATTCGATGGGCGCGGATCAGACACGCTTTATCGGCGGGGAAACCAGCAAACTGGTCGCTTCTTCAATCCGCCCGGCCAACCGTTATTGGGAAAAAGTCTCCGTTGTCGTTGACGCGGACGGAACACGTGACGTGATTTACCGTATTTTTGTTCGTGTTTCAATGCCCGAAGCCGATTTTAAAAAGGCTATTCAGGAAGCGATTAAACGTAATGCCGGCAAAAAAGGAATTTCCGAAGACTTTGCCAAAAAAGTTGACGCGCACTGGGATCAGATGAGCGAGTAAATACTTATGATTCGTTTGAACAGGCTTCGGGCGGTTGTGCTGGCCGCCGTTTTCTTCGCGGCTCAGGCGGCTTTTGGCGCTCAGACATGGACGACGTCAACGCCCAAAGCTGATTCAAACTATAAGTACTATGTCGGCCGCGGCGAGGCCGATTCCGAAAAAGCCGCTTTTGATCAGGCGGTTAAGGACGCTTATGATCAGGCGGCCAGAGAAAACTTTCCGGCCGAATATTCGTATCAGGCGGACATCTACCAAACCGAAAGTTCCGCCTATTTAACCGAACGAACAATCGTTTCCGGCATTTCGGCGCGCTTCGACGGCTTTGAAAAAGAAGACGAGTTTATTCAAAAAACCGGCGAAGGCTACAGCGTCAAACTGCTGTATCGGTTTTCCAAAAAGGCGATCGCGCAGGAAAAAGAACGCCTGAAAAAAATTGCCGATACTCCCAGAAAAAGACAGATGTCCGTCGTCGGCAGCAAATCTGACGCGGCTAAGGGCGTTTTAATCGTTGAAACCGATCCGGTTGACGGGGCTGCCGTTTATGTCGACGGCGACCGGTATGGTCAGACGCCGATGACGCTGTACGGTTCTTTGTCGGCCGGGCGGCATTCTTTGCGCATTGACCACCCGCGTTATCAAACGGTTAATGAAAATATAATTACCGTGCCGGGAAAGACGGTGCGCGTCAAAAAAACGCTGCTGCCGGCTTTCGCAACGATATCCGTAACGACGGATCCCGTTAATGCTGACGTTTATCTGGACGGCCGGCCGGTCGGCACGGCGCCTTTGACGTATGACAGAATTCCGGTTGAGGAAGAAATCACGATCAGTCTGCGTCATGAAGAAATGGAAAGAATGTCCGTTCCGGTTACTTTGAAAAAGGGCGAAGTCCGGCCGATGAACATCGTTCTGCCGGAAAAGTCGGCTAAAATTTCGATTTTTTCTTTTCCGCAAAACGCCGAAGTCTTTATTGACAAGCGGCGCGTCGGGTTGACGCCGGTACGGAATTATCCGATTGCACGCGGATCACATACCTATACTGTGGAAAAAGAAGGCTATGAACCCGTTACGCGTTCTTTTGCCGCAAAGGGCGGGGAAATTTTAAGCGAAACGGCGGAGTTGAAAGCGCTGGCACGGGAACAGACCGTTGTTCCCAAAAATAAATCCGCGGTTGTTGCCGGCGGTGTGGATAAATTTCATCGCTATGAGGAAATCCGTCCGCCTCAAAAACATTTAAACCTTTCTTCCGCCGCGACAGGCGAAGAAGTTCTGCTGGCGGCGATGAAGTGGTCGTATCCGTCTAACTTTATCCGTGCGCGCGCGTCGTACGTCAGACGCAAGGCGGGCGGCACGCTGTTTTTTGTGTTTTTGTCATTTGACGAAGACAACTATCGGGATTTGTTTGTCAAACCGCTTCGGCGCGCTTTAAAAAACGTATCAGACGGTTCGCGCGCCGTGACGGAAAATCTGGATTGTTTTTATGAAGATAAAAAAGAAGGACAGATTATTTGCGCTTTTTCGCCGGCAAAAAGCGTTTCGGACACGGTTTTTGTAAAAACATCGCCGGTCGATCACGGTTTTTTCAAGGATAAAGCAGACTTTGATTCCTTTGTCATGATGACCCAAGACGACGGGCGGCGTGAAAAAATAAAACCGTATGAACTCAGAAAGTTGGTTTTATCGGTTTACGACCGTTCGGGTAAAAAACATCAGATCGGCAATGCTGATTTGTATGTTGCGAAATTTACGACGGATAAAAACAGAAACATCGTTTTTATGCCGTGGTTTAATGATGGTTATGAGTCTTTGGTTCAGGCTTTTCAGGCGCCCGATCTGGATCCGTCGGACGTCAGCCGCGTCGTCGTTCAGGTAACGCAGGGGACGCCGGCCGATGATCCGTATCCGCCGAACAGGAAAAGAGAGTAAAGGGAAAAACAGATGAAAATGAAATGCTTTTTTTCTGCTTTTTTGTGTTTTTGCCTGTGTGCCTGTCAAAACCAGAAACCGCAAATGGTAATTATAGATTCCAATGTTTCCGCTTTTATTTATCAGGGGGACAAAAGAATAGGCGAAACGCCTTTTGCAGGAAAACTTCCCCGTTCGGAAATCGGCGATCTTTCTTTAAAACGTTCCGGTTATAAAACGGTAAAGCTGCCGGTTAAAAAAGTATACGGCCGTTCTACGCCGTTCATTACCGGTTTGTATACCGATATGACTTCCAGCAGAGGTGGCGCCGAAAATGCTTCCAAAGAAGACATTTTGGCAATGACTACGCTGATGCCGTCTTTGCCGTTGTTTATAATGACAGATGCGACGGTTTTTTTAAGCGGCGCCTGGATCGAATATATGCCCAATTCGTTTTATATCGAAATGGTGCCGGCCGATAAAAAGACTGTGTCGGCAGATTTTCTGCGTCGGCTTCAGATTAAAAATTTTGCTTTAAAAATGTATCCGGACATGGCGGCCGGCAATCGGAAAACCGTGTCTGCTTTTGCAGAGTTGTCACGGCATTCGGCCGGGGAAATCGCAGAACTGTTGTCGGAAAAAACAGATCCCGTTTCTTTTGCCGAAGCCGCAGCTGCCGGATTTTAACAGATCAGACAACGCAGTTCATATAACGGCGCGGAAAAATTAAAATCGCCGGTAAGTATTCTGTTTCAAAAATATAAGCGTCAGCGCCGCTGTTCGGATCATGCGAAAAAATTTTTCCGGACGGTCCGACAGTTAAAAGTTTTCGTTCCCGCACTTTATTTCTTGACTCTGCCATAAGGGTATAGGTATACTTTATCTGAATGATAAGAAGAGTATGAAAAAGAATCAACGGGTTAAAGAAAATGACAAGTTCACTGGACAGAAAAATAACACTCAGTTCTTTGCTGAAATTTGCGGCGCCGACAATCGCTTCAACTCTTCTGATGGAAATTTACGGCATTATTGACGGACTGTTTGTTGCCCGCCTGATCGGAACGGACGCCTTGTCCGCCGTCAACATTACGTTCCCTTTGATTCTGGTGACAATCGCAATCGGTATGATGTTCGGTACCGGCGGCAGCGCTTTGGTTGCCAGACAACTGGGGCAAAAGAGGGAACAAACGGCTCGTCAGAATTTTTCTCTGACTGTTTTGGTCGCATTGGCGGCGGGAATCCTTTTTTCAGTTTTGGGGCTGGTATTTCTTAAACCGCTTCTGATTTTTCTGGGTGCCGATGAACAACTGTTTCCTTATTGTTATGAATACGCGTACGTTTGTTTGTTTTTTATGCCGCTGGCGTTATTTACGGGAACTTTTTCCATGTTTTACATTACGCGCGGCAAGGCCGTATTGGGATTGATTTTTTCTTCAATCGGCGGCATTACCAACGTTGTTCTTGACTATGTTTTTATAGCTTTATGCGATATGGGACTGCGCGGAGCGGCTCTGGCGACCGGAATCGGATATGCTCTGGCCGGAACGATCGGATTTATATACTTTTCCGTTAACCGGCGAGGCAGTCTGTATTTCGTCAAACCTAAATTCAAACCGTATGTGATTTCCAAAATCTGTATTAACGGATCATCGGAAATGGTAACGAATTTATCGGTATGTCTGGTCACAATTCTGTTAAACAATATTGTGATCCGTCTGGCCGGATCGGACGGCGTTGCAGCTATTACAGTCGTTTTATATATGCAGACGCTGCTGATGTCCGTCTGTTTCGGATATTCTATGGGAATAGCCCCGCTGACGAGCTATAATTACGGTAAACGCGAAACACCGCATCTGCAGAAAATATTTTCGATCAGTACAAAGATGATCGGTACAATGTCCGTTTTTGTTTTTTTGCTCTGTTTGTCGCAGTCGGGCAAACTGATCGGTTTGTTTGTCGACGAAGACACGACTGTTTATAAAATGGCGCTGCGGGGGGTTAAGTTGTTTGCGGCGTGTTTTTTGTTTATGGGATTGAATATATACGCTTCGGCTTTGTTTACGGCGCTGTCAAACGGGAAAGTATCCGCGCTGTTGTCTTTTTGCCGCACGTTTGTTTTTGTTGTCGGGCTGCTTCTTTTACTGCCGGTCTGGTGGGAAATGACAGGAGTTTGGCTGGCAATTCCGATTGCTGAAGCGTTGTCTTTTTTAATGACGCTGTTTTATTTTCGAAAATATAAAGACGTTTATCGTTTCGCCTGAAAGAAAAACCCCACAGTTAAGGATTGAAAACAACATTTGCTTTTGATAACTTAGAACTGAGCTTTTTTATGATAAGCTCAGGGCGTCAGAAACCCTTTCAGAAATAGCCGCATTGTGTATGGCGGCTAATAAATTATATGCCGATTTCTGCCGTGAAGGGCGGATTTCGGTGAATAAGGCTATGTGCTGAATAAGCCGAGCCGTCTTTATTTCTGAACGGTTTCTGAAAATCCGCCCTCCTTGCAAAAGGAGGGTTTTGTTTAACTTTAATAAAAAGGGTTTCAGAAATGAAAAAACTAACTGTTACAATGCTTAGTGGAATGTTGTTGTTGTCAACAGCTGTTCAAGCGCAAGAAACTTCCATAAAAGGCTATGCTTCCGTCAAAGCCGTCGCAACGAAAACAGACGGCAATTTTTGGGGCAACAAGAAAAAATTCAATCCGAAAGGCGCGAATATCGCCATCGGCGCTAAAGTCGATCAAAACCTGCGTTTCGAAGCCGAATACAACTATCGGGAAAAAACGGATAAGACGGCGGCATACATAGACAACGGCGGTATGTTTATTTTTGAAGGAAAGGAAAAAATGGAATTATCCGCACAGTCTTATATGCTGAACGGATATTATGATTTTCATAACAGCTCCAAATTCACGCCGTATGTCGGTATCGGTTTCGGAATGGCAAAAGTCGAATATGATTATACCGACAACTACGATGTTTATGATGCCAGCACAGGAAATTATTTGGGATCGTCTACAGGCACTTATCACGCTTCTAAAACGAAATTCGCGTATAACATCAATGCGGGTGCAAGCTATGATATCAACGATCATTTAGCTTTGGATCTGGGCTTGCGTTATATCGACTACGGCTCTTTCTCTGATTCTGATGGCGACAAATACAAAACAAAATCGAAAGAAATTTCTTTCGGTGTCAGATATACGTTCTAAATAAGAAAGGCGGAGTTTGAAAGCTCCGCCTTTTCTGTTTGAAAAAGATTTATTTCTTTTCGACCGTTTTCGGCATTTCGACCCGAATATGCAATTCTTTTAACTGCTTGGGGGTTACTTCGCAAGGCGCTTGCATCATCAAGTCTTGCGCCATACCGTTCATCGGGAACAAAATGACTTCGCGGATATTCGGTTCGTCGGCCAGCAGCATAACCATGCGGTCAATACCGGGCGCCGAACCGCCGTGCGGCGGTGCGCCGTATTTAAACGCGTTCAGCATACCGCCGAATTTTTGTTCGACGACTTCGGGGCCGTATCCGGCAATTTCAAACGCTTTGTACATAATATCCGGACGATGGTTTCTGATCGCGCCGGAAGACAATTCAATACCGTTGCATACGATGTCATATTGGTAAGCGTTGATTTCCAGCGGGTCTTTGTTCAACAAAGCGTCCATTCCGCCCTGTGGCATGGAAAACGGATTGTGGGAAAAAACAATTTGATTGGTTTCTTCGTCCAGTTCAAACATCGGGAAATCGGTGATCCAGCAGAATCTGAAAGCATTCTTTTCCAACAGATCCAGCTGTTCGCAGATTTTTGTGCGTACCTGACCGGCGAATTTTTCGACTTTGCCTTTCTTCTCGCAGACAAAGAAGATGACATCACCGTCTTTGACGCCGACGGTCGATTTCAAAGCGTTAATTCTGTCTTCGTCCAGATTCTTGGCAATTGCGCCTTTCGGTCCTTCGGTCGTGTAAGTAATGAAACCGATGCCGGGCAGACCGATTTCACGGGCCCAACCGTTCATTTTATCGAACCAGCTGCGGGGTCTGGTTGCCGCGCCGGGCGCCGGAATGGCGCGCACGACGGCGCCGCGTTCAATCGCGTTGGCAAAAATGCCGAATCCGGAACCGGTAAAGATATCCGTTACGTCCGTAATAATCAGCGGGTTGCGCAGATCGGGCTTGTCCGAACCGTATTTCAACATGGCTTCGGCATAAGGAATACGGGGGAACGGAGCCGGCGTTACGGCGCGTCCGTTGGAAAATTCTTCAAATACGCCCTGCAGGACGGGTTCGATCGCGGCGAATACATCGTCCTGCGTGACAAAAGCCATTTCAAAGTCCAACTGATAAAATTCACCCGGAGAACGATCCGCGCGGCTGTCTTCGTCACGGAAACAGGGGGCGATCTGGAAATAGCGGTCAAAACCGGAAACCATCAGCAGCTGCTTAAACTGCTGCGGCGCCTGCGGCAAAGCGTAAAACTGTCCGGGGTGCAGACGCGAAGGCACCAGAAAGTCGCGTGCGCCTTCGGGGCTGGAGGCGGTCAGAATCGGCGTCTGGTATTCGACGAAGCCCTGTTCAATCATGCGCCGGCGGCACGAAGCGATAACCTGCGAACGCAGCAGCATGTTTTTATGCAGCTTTTCGCGGCGCAGATCCAAAAAGCGGTAACGCAGGCGCGTTTCTTCGGGCTGTTCAAAATCAACGGCAACCTGCAAAGGCAGCGTTTCGGCTTCGCCTAAAACTTCGGCTTCCGTCACGACCAGTTCGATTTCACCGGTCGGCAGGTTCGGATTGGCGTTGTCGTCTTTACGGATTACAACGTCCCCCGTAACGCAGATGACACTTTCTGGGCGGCATTTTTCTAAAATTTTAAATACCGGACTGGAAATATCGACAACGCACTGCGTAATGCCGTAATGATCGCGCAGATCAATGAAAACCAGATTGCCGTGATCGCGTTTGCGGTGGATCCAGCCGGACAGACGAGCTTGTTTGCCCGCGTCGGCAGAGCGCAGCTGACCACAGGTGTGCGAACGATATGTATGCATGGAAATGAATCCTTTTGAAAATAAAACGTAACTCAGAGCATATTGGTTTTCGGCGCATTTTTTGTCAACAGAAAAACGGTTGCTTTTGCGAACAAAACACGTTTTGTCTATTCTGCTGTTTCTTCGTCGTTTTCCGGATCGCCGGGCTGTTGAGAATCAATCGAATAACCGGCCGCGCGTACTGTACGGATCAAATCGGGTTCGCCGCCTTCGTTCATCGCTTTGCGCAGCCGGCGGATATGAACGTCAACCGTGCGCAGCTCGACATGAATGTCCGCCCCCCAGACTTCCTTTAACAGCTGTTCGCGCGGAAAAACATGACGCGGCTGTTCCATTAAGAACTGCAGCAGCCGGAATTCCGTCGGTCCCAGATGAACAAAACGATCTCCGCGAAAAACGCGGCAGGTCGCCAAATCCATTTTGATATCTTCAAAAACCAACTCGCCTTTTGTTTTGACCGGCTGAACGCGGCGCATCAAAGCGCGGATACGCGCGATCAGTTCTGGAACGGAAAACGGCTTGGTCATATAATCGTCGGCGCCGATTGTCAGGCCTTTGATTTTATCGGCTTCTTCCCCGCGGGCGGTCAGCATGATGATCGGCACATTGCGCAAATCGTTATCATAACGAACCTGTTTGCAGATTTCAACGCCGCTCAGCCCCGGCAGCATCCAGTCCAGCAGGATCAATGTCGGCTGATTTATTTTTATGGCGTTAAAGGCTTTTTCCCCGTCCGTAACGGCGCATGTTTCAAACCCTTCTTTTTCCAGATTATAGCGGAGAAGCGTCACAATATCTTCTTCGTCTTCAATGATCATAATCTTGTCAGTCATCTGCAATCCTTTTCAATGAATAATCATTCATTATAGTTAAAAGAAAACGTTTTGTGTGTTACAAAAAAGTTATGACTTCAAGGTCCGGATATTTTCGGCGTATTTGCCGTTGCCGAAAACGGCGCTGCCCGCGACCAGAACGTCCGCGCCGGCCGTGCGGCACAGCCGCGCCGTTTCTGAATTGACGCCGCCGTCGACTTCCAGTTCAACGGGCCGGGAACCGATCATGGATTTGATCCGTTCTATTTTTTTTAATTGAGAAGAAATAAAACTTTGTCCCCCAAATCCGGGATTGACCGTCATGACCAGCACCAAATCAATTTTATCCAAAACGTATTCCAACACGTTTTCCGGCGTTGCGGGATTTAATGACACACCGGCTTTGACGCCGAAAGATTTGATATATTGCAGCAAACGGTCCAGATGTTTGTCCGCTTCGGCATGAACGGTAATGATATCTGCGCCGGCTTTGACAAACGGTTCGATATAGGCGGTTACCGGTTCGATCATCAGATGAACGTCGAAAACTTTGTCCGTATACGGCCGCACGGCTTTGACGACAGCCGGGCCGAAAGTAATGTTGGGGACGAAATGTCCGTCCATAACGTCAATGTGAATATAATCTGCGCCGGCGTCGGCGACCGCTTTTACTTCTTCGCCCAGCCGGGCAAAATCGGCCGAAAGAATACTGGGGGCAATTTTAACGCTCATAATAAACTCCTTGAATCGTTCAGTTCTTATTATTGTATTAAGCCGTTTTGCGAATACAAGAAAAAACCATTCCGGGGCGGTTATTCCGGCCGTTTTTGTGCGGATATTCTGATACGAGCGTTTTTTTCTTTACAGGGGGGGGGGGTATAGATCAAAAGGAGAGGAGATCAAAAATGAAAGCCCGGTTAAAAAAATTTTTTTTCAAAGCGGTTTGCTGTTTTATTCCTTCCCGGAAGTTACGCAGACAAATTAAAGGCAGTTTTGATCGTTGTTTTTACTATAAAGCCAAAAAAGCGGCTCTTTTGGCGCCGCGGATCGAACTGGCGGTGCTGGGGTCTTCGCACGCTCAATGCGGCTTTTGCGAAACAGATCGGGATATCAATTTGGGAATAGCCTCTCAGGACTTGTATTATTCGTATCAGCTGTACTTGAAATGCCGGCTGATGTTTTTGAATTTAAAGCGGGTTGTTTTATTTTATTCTGATTTTTCCGCCGGGTTTGAAGAAGAACGCTCCAAAATGATTTTTGAAACGTTGAAATATAATCAATATTTCGGCATACCGCCTAAAAATCCGATTTTGTATGCCGAAAAAAATATTGACACTTCTTTACATTTTGCCCCCTTTGAAATAAAGGAATTTGATTTTAACACGCCTTATCCTTTTCCTTTTATCAGCGAAGATTTGAAGACCGAAGAAGGCATTAAAATCAGAGTTCAAAAACATTTAAAGCATGCGTTAAGGGAAAATAACCAGACGGCTTTTGTTGAAAAGTTAATCCGGGCCGTTTCGGCCGACGGTATCTCGCTGATGATTGTTGTGCCGCCGGTAACGGAAGAATATCTGTCGCATATTCCGCCGCAGATCAATTTGTTTGAAAAACTGGACGTTTTAATGGACCGTTATCAAGGAAAGGTTTTGTATCTGAACTGTTACCGGGACAAAGATTTCACGAACGAAGATTTTGCCGACTGTGACCATTTAAATCAACGGGGCGCGGAAAAGCTGACGGCTAAAATTAAGCAAAAATTTCAGGAACGGGAATAACCCGGTTTACTGCGAATGATGCGGCGTATGGTGATGATGAACGTGATGACGATGCGGCGCGGGTGTATCGTCGGCTATTTTGTTCATATCAACGCTTTTCGTCCAGGCATAAAAGACGCTTAATCCCCCGACAATCGTATAAGAATACCATGAAAAGGTCATTTCGTTGTCAAACGCCGTGCCGGCCCAGACGATAAACATCAACAACGCGAAGATGGCAATAAAGTTTAAAACGAATTTTCCTTTTAACATTAACGATCTTCTCCTTTCAGATATAACCAGAATACGCCTTTCTTTTGTTCGGATAAAGAAAAAAGCCCTTTTGTTTCCAAAAGGGCTTTTTATCGGAACAATCCGGATTACAACATATGATCCAGTTCGCCGGATTTATAACGTTTGGCCATATCCGCCAGAGAAATCGCTTTGATCTTTGATCCCATGCCGGCCGCGCCGAACTGTTCGTAACGGGCTTCGCAGACTTTCTGCATTTCTTCCATTGCGGGACCCATGTATTTGCGAACGTCGAATTCTTCCGGTTTCGTCGCAAAGATTTTGCGGATCGCGCCCGTCATCGCCATACGGCAGTCGGTGTCAACGTTGACTTTGCGCACGCCATACTTGATGCCTTCCTGAATTTCTTCAATGGGCACGCCGTAGGTCTGCGGGATTTTTCCGCCGAATTCGTTGATCATGTCCTGCAATTCCTGCGGAACGGAAGAAGACCCGTGCATAACCAGATGAACCGTCGGAATTTTGGCGTGAATTTTTTTAATCGTGTCAATCGACAGGATCGCGCCGTCCGGCTTGCGCGTGAATTTATAAGCACCGTGAGACGTCCCGATCGCAACGGCCAGAGCGTCAATATTTGTCGCCTTGACGAAATCATACGCTTCGTCCGGATCCGTCAGCAGCTGCTTTTTGTCGATTGCACCGTCAAATCCGTGTCCGTCTTCCTTTTCGCCTTTGCCGGTTTCCAAAGAACCGATGCAGCCCAGCTCGGCTTCGACCGACGCGCCGATCATGTGGGCGAATTTGGCGACCGTGCCGGATACTTCGGCGTTGTACTCATGAGAAGCCGGCTGACCGTCCTTTAACGAACCGTCCATCATCACGGAAGTATAGCTGTTGGCCAAAGCTGTAACGCACGTTTCAACGGAAGAACCGTGATCCTGATGCAGACAGATCGGCAGATCGGGGTACATTTCGGCGGCGGCTTCAACCATATGGCGGATCATCGGATCGCCGGCATAGCCGCGGGCGCCTTTGGACGTTTGAACGATCACCGGAGAATCCGTTTTTTTCGCAGCGTTCATCACGGCCAGAATCTGTTCCATGTTGTTGACGTTAAAAGCCGGCATACCATAACCGTATTCCGCGGCATGGTCCAGCAGCTGGCGTAAACTGATCATAGGCATTTTTTATCAATCTCCTTGTTTCAAAAATTATTTTTTCAGGCAGCCCATTGCGGCGGCGGCAACGGCATTCGGCGTAATGCCGAAATGTTCGTATAATTGTTCCGCCGGGGCGGAAGCGCCGAACGAACGCATGGCGACAATCGCTCCGTCCAGCCCGGTGTATTTTTCCCAGCCGAATGCGCCCTGCGATTCAACGGCGACGCGCGGGCAATCGCCCAGAACGGCTTTTTTGTAAGCGGCGTCCTGTTTGTCGAACAATTCCCAGGACGGCATGGAAACAACAGCCGCGTTGATCCCCTTTTCGGCCAGCAGTTCTTTGGCTTTGACGGCGATTTCGACTTCCGATCCCGTCGCCAATAATGTCACATCGCGTTTTGCGCCGCAATCCGCCAAAACGTATGCCCCTTTGGCCGACAGGTTTTCCGCAACGCCGGTGCGCAGGGTCGGCAGATTCTGGCGCGACAAAGCCAGAACGGACGGCGTATGTTCGGATTCGATCGCCAATTCCCAACATTCCGCCGTTTCGATCACGTCGCAGGGACGGAATACGTTGACGTTCGGGATTGCGCGCATGGACGCCAGATGTTCAATCGGCTGATGCGTCGGGCCGTCTTCGCCGACGCCGATTGAATCATGCGTTAAAACATAAATCGTGCGGATTCCCATTAACGCGGCCAGACGCAGCGACGGTTTTAAGTAATCCATAAATACCAAAAACGCGCCGGAGTACGGAATAAATCCGCCGTGCAGAGCGATGCCGTTCATCGCGGCGGCCATAGCGTGTTCACGGATACCGTAGTGTATGTAATTGCCCGTGAAATCGTCAGGCGTGACGGATACGGACGCTTTGGCGTTTGTCAGGTTGGACGCGGTTAAATCCGCCGATCCGCCCAGCAGTTCGGGAATGGCCGGGACCAGAACTTCCAAAGCCATCTGCGAAGCTTTGCGGGTGGCGACTTTCGGTTTGTCAGCCAGCAGCTGTTCTTTGTAAGCCTGCATTTTTTCTTTCCAGCCCGCAGGCAGAGCGTGCCTGATTACCGTGCGTTCAAATTCGGCTTTTTTCGCGGCGTCCATACCGGCAAAGCGTTTTTCCCAAGCTTCGCGGTCGGTCTGTCCTTTTTTGCCGAAAGAACGCCATTCGTTTAAAATGTCCTGCGGCACTTCAAACGGAGCGTATTCAAATCCCAGACGTTTGCGGGCGGCCAGCAGATCTTCGGCGCCGATCGGGGAACCGTGGACTTTGCTGGTGCCTTCTTTGGCCGCGCCGTAACCGATAACGGAATGGCATGCGATCAACGTCGGCTTGTCGGATTTTTTGGCGCGCGCGATGGCGGCTTCGATTTCTTCGGGGTTGTAAGCGTCACATTCGTCGGTATTCCAGCCGTTGGCTTCAAACCGTTTGCGCTGATCCGTCGACGTGGCGACCGACGTGGCGCCGTCGATCGTGATTTTGTTGTCGTCCCACAGAACGATCATTTTATTTAAACGCAGATGGCCGGCCAAAGAAATGGCTTCTTCGGAAATGCCTTCCATCAGGCAGCCGTCGCCGCAGATGACATAAGTGTAATGATCAACGATTTCTTTACCGAAGCGGGCGGCCAGCAACTTTTCGGCCAAAGCCATGCCGACGGCGGTGGAAATTCCCTGTCCCAGCGGGCCGGTCGTTGTTTCAATTCCTTCCAAATGGCCGTATTCGGGGTGGCCTGCGCAGCGCGAACCCAGCTGGCGGAAGCTTTTTAACTGATCCAGCGTCGCTTGTTCGTAACCTGTCAGATACAGCAGGCTGTAAAGCAGCATGGAACCGTGGCCGGCGGACAGGACGAAACGGTCGCGGTCAGCCCAATGCGGCGCCTTTGCGTCAAATTTTAAAAATTTTGAAAATAAAACGGTTGCGACGTCCGCCATGCCCATCGGCATGCCGGGGTGGCCGGAGTTGGCTTTCTGTACACCTTCCGCGGCCAAAAAGCGCAGAGCGTTTGCTAAATCTTTATGAGCGACCATATATCCTCCTAAGGAATTTAAGTAATTAAAAGACAAAATTTTATCTTGTATACCACATTTGCGCCCGACAAAAAAACACTTCTTTAAAAAAAGCGAAAAAATAAACGTTTGGCTTGAGGAAAAATCAAAAATATGCCACAGTTAAAGCGGTTTTGAATGAAAGGCGCGGGTATGGGAAATCTGGTCAGTTTGTCGTGTTCTCACTGTGATTTTAAATTCGTCGGCAAATACGGGATCGGCAAAACCGATCTGGCGTTAAGCACGCAGAACTTCGCTTCCGAAGAGGAAAAAGAAGTCGGCGTTAATTTTTCCCAGTATATTGTCGACAATCCGCACGAACTGGATTTTATCCGCGATTTAATCCGCCGGCGTCGCCCCGTCATTTTAAAAACATGGGAACATCAGCCGTATTATTGCCCGCACTGCGCCAGACTGTATAACCGCTTTACCTATCATTTCCTGTTTAAAGACGGGGATTATCTGCCGCATTTTACCTGTCTGGACTGCGGCCGCGTTTTGGAAAAAATGGATTTAAAGCAGACGGTTTTGTGTCCTCAGTGCAAACAGGGGCGCTTGTCTGCCGAACGGATTATTCCGTGGGATTAAAAACGTCGCCCCAATCGGCTTTGCGGGCTTTTTTATAAATCTCTCCGTCTTTTTTGGAAACGGTCTTTTCCGTCAGCCCCGACGACGCGCACAGACTGAGCGTTACTTTGCCTTTCCCGATCAAGGGGCGGCGCAGGATTCGCGCGCCGGCCGATTCCCGTTTTTCACGGACGGCGATCAGGTAAGTAAATTTTTCGTCTTCAAACGGGGCGGCGCCGCCTTTGGATTCCCGGTGAAGTTTTGACCGCGCGACGCGGCAGCCGAAATGACACCAGTCGTTTAAGCAGACGTTCTGGTGCGGACAGGGGGCGGCGATAAAAGCGCCCCGGTCAATCAAAAAAGACCTGAAACATTTCATTTGAAGGAAATTTTCAGGTGTTCCCGGCTCAACAATCACCAGCATTTGCTTTGCTGCCTGCCACAGTTTTAATAAAGCGTTTTCCCTGTTTTCTTCGTTCAGTTCGTTTAAAACATAACAGGCCGTAACCAGATCGGCCGTTTGTGTCAAGGGAGATGCGGCCAGATCGAATTCCCGCCAGACCGGAGCCGTTTTAAAGAAATCCGAGCCGGCCGACGCCAATTTCCGGCCGGTATCACGCATGGCTTTTTCGCGTTCCAGACACAAAATATATTCCAAATCGAAAAAGCAAGCGGCGGCCCAGACGGCGGCGCCCGTTCCCGCCCCGACGTCGATCATTGTTTTCGGGGGTAATCCCTGACATGCCGCGGCCTGTCGCAATACGGCCGAAACGGCGCCGAAAGTCGCGGGCATTCGTGAAACGGCATAAGCGGCGGATTCCAAATTTCCGACGGCAGAACGCCCCGCCGCGTTTTTATCCCTGTACCGGCGGCTGATTCGTTCGGCATGTTCTTTGATTTCATGCGGTTTCAGGCCATCGGTCAGTTTTTCCGCCGCCTGTTTCAAAACAAAAGGCATGTCCATTTTTTTTAAGGCTTCCTGCGTCCCCAGTCGATAATCGCGTTTTTGATAACGCTGCCGCTTTGTTCCGTATGCAGACTTTGGTCCAAAGAAGCGATTTTATCTAATTCTTCGGAAAGTTTTTTTGCCGCGATTCGGCGCAGCCTGTATTCTTTTTCGCTGGAACCGGGCAGCTGTTCCTTCATCGGTTCAAAAAGCGGCGTTTCATTTAATGTGTCAACCGTTTCTTTTTTATTTTTTAATGCGGCAAATCCGGAATCCAACAGTTTGAAGATATGCCGGTCGCGTTCGCGCACCGAATTGCGCCCCATGACAACGCCGATCAGTCGTTTTCCGTCGCGTTTGGCCGATCCGACGACATGGTACCCGGACGCGTCGACATAACCGGTTTTCAAACCGTCGCCGCCTTTGTAATACCGGGCGACCAGATTGTGATTGCCGTAATACCTTCGGCCGTAACGGAACCCGCGCACGGAAAACAATTTGTAATATTTCGGAAAATGCTGAATCAGCGCTTTTGATAAAATAGCCATGTCCTGCGCCGTTGTGACCTGATCTTTGTTGTGCAGTCCCGAAGCGTTTTTAAACCGAGTGTTTTTCATGCCGAGTTCGCGCGCGACGCGCGTCATTTTATCGGCAAACTGCGCTTCTGATCCGGCCATTCCTTCGGCAATAACGACGGCGGCGTCGTTGGCGGAACGTGAAATCATGGCAAAAACCGCGTTTTCTACCGATATGGTTGTGTTTTCTTTCAATCCCATTCTCGACCGCGGCTGTCCGGCGGCTTTTTTTGAAACGGTCAGCAGCTGATCCATTTGGATTTCGCCTTTTTCCAGCGCGTCGAAAACCAGATACAAAGTCATCATTTTTGTCAAAGAGGCCGGATAACGTTTTTCTGTCGCGTTTTCCGAAAACAGAATGCGGCCCGTTTCCGCTTCGACCAGTAAAGAAGCCGTGCGTGAAGGCTCCGCCAGAGCCCGCCCGGGAAAAAGCAAAACGAATATTGCCAGTATTTCAACGATCAAAGACATTTTTCCCCTTTTTAAACGCCGCGCCGTAATTTAGCACTTTCCCGTTAATTTATGCTTAAAACAAAATGATGAATACATATAAACTTATAGTTATATTCGACAAAATGGTTATATCCGATAAAATTAAGTCCGGTATAAAAATACTTTTTTAACCGAAAAAGGTTGAATATTATTTTACCGATTTACATAAATAATCATACCGAAAACTCTTTTAATAAGGAAAAAATAATGCCGAATCGGCCGATGCAGCAGGAACAAATTCAGGGCGGGTTAGCAACCAAACCGAAAATAAAAAAACCGTCTTTGTATAAAGTGGTTATGCTTAACGACGATTTTACGCCGATGGAATTTGTTGTTTCTCTGCTTCAGAGCATTTTTGGAAAAAACCTTGAAGAGGCAACGGAAATTATGCTGCAGATTCATCGCAGCGGTATAGGCGTCTGCGGCATTTATACGTTTGAAATCGCGGAAATGAAGGCGGCTCAGGTGGTTGATGCGGCCCGGCGCAGTCAGCACCCGCTGCGCTGTGAAGTTGAAAGGGTTTGACGATGCTTTCTCCGAATCTTGAAGAAACGCTGCAGCAGGCTTTATTGTTCGCCGCGGAAAGAGGGCATGAATTTGCCACGTTGGAACATCTGCTGTTGGCGATTATGGACGATGCGGACGTAATTCCGCTGTTTCAGAAATACTGCCGCCGGGCGCCCGATATGGAAAAAGAATTGGTGGCCTTTATTGACAAAGATTTGAAATGCCTGGCCCAGCAGACTTCCGTGCGTGAACCGCGCCCGACGATTGCTTTCCAGCGCGTTGTGCAAAGGGCGGCGATTCAAGTGCAGTCCAGCGGGCGCGACATCGTCACGGCCGTGCATTTGATCGCGGCCATGTTTTCGGAAGAAGAATCTTTTGCCGTTTATCTGCTCGGCAAATACGGAATTTCCAGACTGGACGTCGTGACGTTCCTCAGCCGCAGCTTTCCCGTGACCGGCGTTGAGGACGACGATTATGCGCAGCCCGGCGAAGAACTGACGGATTTCTGCATTAATCTGAACGAAAAAGCCAAAGCGGGAAAAACGGATACGCTGATCGGCCGCGTTGACGAAATTAACCGGATTATTCAGGTGTTGTGCCGGCGCACGAAAAACAATCCTTTGCTGATCGGGGATCCCGGCGTGGGAAAAACGATGCTGGCGGAAGGACTGGCGGCGAAAATCGTTGAAGGAAAAGTTCCCGCTCAGTTAAAAAACGCCGTCGTTTATCAGCTGGATCTGGGGGCTTTGCTGGCCGGAACGCGCTACCGCGGCGATTTTGAAGAACGGCTGAAAAATATTTTGACCGCTTTGGAAGACGATCCCGGCGCTTTGCTGTTCATTGACGAAATCCATACGGTTATCGGGGCGGGCGCGACTTCCGGCGGGACAATGGACGCGTCCAATTTATTAAAGCCCGCACTGGCTTCGGGGACTTTGCGCTGTATCGGATCGACAACGTACAAGGAATTCCGCAACCATATGGAAAAAGACCGCGCTTTTCTGCGCCGTTTTCAAAAAATTGACGTTAAGGAACCCGACGTTGCCGAAACAATCGCGATTCTGCGCGGAATTAAAGGGTTGTACGAAAAACACCACAAGGTCGTCTATACGGTGGAAGCCATTAAAACGGCGGTGGATTTGTCCGTGCGCTATCTGCATGACAGAAAACTGCCCGACAAAGCGATTGACGTGCTGGACGAAGCCGGCGCGGCCAGGGCTTTGCAGCCGGGCAGGAAAAAAAAGCAAATTCTGCCGCAGGATATTGAACAGATTGTTTCCAAAATGACAAACGTTCCCGCAAAAACGATGAGCGCGGACGATACCGAATCGCTGCGTTTTCTGGAACGGGATTTAAAACTGACGGTGTTCGGGCAAAATAAAGCGATTGAAACGCTTGCGTCTTCGATCAAAATGGCCCGGGCCGGCCTGCGCGAACCTGAAAAACCGATCGGCAGCTATTTGTTTTCCGGGCCGACCGGCGTCGGAAAAACCGAAGTCGCGCGCCAGCTGGCAAAAACGCTGGGAGTAGAGCTTCTGCGCTTTGATATGTCGGAATATATGGAAAAACATTCCGTTTCGCGTTTGATCGGATCGCCGCCGGGATATGTCGGTTTTGATCAGGGCGGATTGCTGACCGACGCGGTGGATCAGCACCCTTACGCCGTTTTGCTGCTTGACGAAATTGAAAAAGCTCACCCCGATTTGTTTAATGTGCTGCTGCAGGTGATGGATTACGGCAAACTAACGGATTCCAACGGCAGGAAAATAGATTTTTCAAACGTTGTCCTGATCATGACGACGAACGCCGGCGCGGCCGATATGTCGAAACCGGCCGTCGGGTTTGTGCGCGAAGAACGCGAAGGCGAAGACAAAGAGGCGATCGAACGCCTGTTTACGCCGGAATTCAGAAACCGGCTGGACGCGATTATTCCGTTTGAACGCCTGAATCCGGAAATCATGGGACGCGTTGCGGATAAGTTTATTTCTCAGCTGGAAGCGATGCTGACGGAAAAAAAGATTGAACTTGCCGTCAATTTTTCCGCTCGGGAATGGCTGATTAAAAAGGGGTTCGATCCGAAAAACGGCGCCCGTCCTTTGGCGCGGATCATTCAGGAATACGTGAAAAAGCCGCTGGCCGAAGAAATTTTGTTCGGCAATTTGACGCGCGGCGGAACGGCGTCTTTGACGGCAAAGAACGGAAAACTGCATTTGGTCTGCCGTCCCCACCCCGCGCCGAAAGGCAAAAAGCAGGAACAGGAATTGATGCTGATTTAAGGCATGCCGCGTCCGGGCGGCGAATCGCGACAAAAAGCCGGCTTTTTGAAATAAAGCGTCCGCTTTTGTGCGAATGGCATGTTTCTTAACGGTACGGTTTATCTGATATTGACGATTTATTTATTTTTGACTCGCCTTTTAGAACGTCTGTCGATATAAAGGGATTCCGATAACGTGATTCAGATGGAGAAACTGTCCTCATGAGTAATTTTGACGTAACCGCTATCGGCGTGGCGTTCGTAGATGTTGTTGCCAATGTCACGGAAGATTTCCTCCGGCAATATTCTTTAACCAAAGGACAGGGCAATGTGCTGCCTATTTCCGTTTTGCGTGAAATCCGCAAGAATCTGATGGATTCTCGCGTGATTCCGGGCGGAACGGCGGCCAACGCGATGGCGACGGTCGCGTCTTTGGGCGGCAGGGCCGCTTTTATCGGCAAGGCCTGCACCGATACGATGGGGGAAAAGTTCAAGGAAGCCTTTGATCATTGCGGCGTTAAATCATGCGTACCTTTGGTGCCGTTTGACCGCGACATTGACAGGGCGACGGCGCGCTGTCTGGTGATGGTAACGCCGGATCATGACCGTACGTTCGCTTTTAACATGGGGATCTGCGAAGAAATCGAAGAAAGCGATATTGATACGCGGACGATTTTAGAATCCAGGATTTTGTTTATCGAAGGACAGATGCTGGTTTCCCGCCGCGCGCGTCAGGCGGTGGCCATGGCGCTGAAGACGGCCAAAGACGCCGGCGTTAAAGTGGCGTTTAATATGCATGATTTGAATTTCCGCGCCGTCGCCGTTCAGGAAGTCATTGAAACGATTCGCACGCAGGCCGACATTTTAATCGGCAATGAACGCGAAATTCGCGGGTGTTTTGAAATTGACCGCAGTATAACGGATATGGACGCGTTTATGAATGTTCTGACCGACCGCCGCCAAATTCTGGCGATGACCCGCGGGGCGCGGGGCGCCTGTATTTTTTCGCATGAGGGCATAGCGACGGTAGCTTCTGAAAATCACCAGTCCGTTGTTGACAGCACGGGGGCCGGCGACGCGTTCGCGGGGGGATTTTTGTTCGGTTTGTCGCAGGGG
>ULQL01081822.1_pt1 | contig 41367 bp, 61 predicted proteins | sample 1954411 | NCBI WGS metagenome assembly ULQL01 (sample SAMEA4835654, study PRJEB28245) | human gut metagenome | biome: gut microbiome; material: fecal sample | place: Denmark | collected 2008 | reverse complement strand
CCGACCGTTTCATAGCTTTCATCTATAAGAGAATATATATTCTCTATCGGCATTTCTCCGTTCAGACGCACGGTATACCAATGTTTTTTGTTCATATGATAAGCGGGAAAACAGTTTTTATCATTCAAAAAATCGCAAACTCGCTCCGGGCGCGCTTTAAGATTCAAGATCTCTTCTGTTCCCTCTTCATAAAGACCGAGATTTTTCTTTTCCGTCGTCAATATCGCGGCATACCATTTTGCGCTCTTTCCGTTTCTGAAAACAACGTTATTCGGAAATTTATCCCACAAATATTCTGGCTCTGTCCCATATTTTTGCTTTATATAGCGTATTATATTTTTTGCATGATCGCTCTTGAAAACTTGCTTTTCGGTGCATTTTTCGCATATGTCCGATAAAATATCCTCATACTGTTTGCGAATTTCTCCGAGGAAGCTTCCCACGGCATTTTTGGCGTATATGAGTGTATATTCTTCTCCACTTTCCGATTCGGATACAATTATTTCAATATTTTCTTCTTTGTCGATTGATATATCCATTCTGAAATCACTGTGCATAAGACCGACAGAATAGACATATCGCTCTTTTTCAAAAGAAAAACCATACAAGAGCAATTTTTGCTCTATAAACTTTCTGTTTTGAAATAATCCCCCGTTATATTTCATAATGTTGCCCTTTGTAACAAAGTATCTCCATTATATGATATCTTTTCTCTTTTCATAAATACTCATTATCAATATAAACACTTAGAACTTCCGATAGTATTATATCATAACTAAAAGTAGTTATCAATAGTTTGGAATGTCCTTGCAAAAGACAAAAAAAATAAGACAAACACATAAAAACGTGTTCGTCTTGTTCAATTTGGTGACCCACAACAGAGTTTAAGCGAACATTTTCGCATAAACTCTGTTCTACTTCATCCATGCTGATTTCAACATCCTCAGTAGTTCCATCGTTAATATCGAAGATAAGCGTGATGTGGTCGTCATAAAGATACACAGCTTTTACGAAGGTGTCAAACAATTCCTTTTGGCATTCCTTATCCTCCACGTTTGCGGCTCTGAAATGCTCTAAGTAGGCAAGCAATGATTCTCTTGTAACTGCCTTCCCTGCCTCTGACTGTGCAACCAATATACGAGCGTCGAGCTGCGCGCGTTCGGATTCAAGATCTTGCAAGTGCTCTTTCGTGGAGGCGGTGATGATGCCTTGGTCGATGGCGATCATGACATTCGCTATCGCCTTTTTTACCTCTTTGTGTCTCTCTTGCATATTCGCTATCTCAACTTGCCTAACATCTCCCTTTTGGAAGCTAAGAACCTGCTGCACGATCCACTCCATCACATTCGGTTGGAGAATATAACGACGGATAGCCTTTGCTATCTCATTCTCCAAAAAGTTTCGGCGAACAGCTTTTTTGTCGCATGTTCCGTTTGTGCGTTTTTCGTTGCAGATATAGTAATAGTGGCTATCGCCATTCTTGCTCGTCCCTGACATTCCTATCATATGGGATTTGCACTTTCCGCAGAACAGCTTGCCTGTCAATAGGTAGATGCCGTCGTCGGCTCTTTTGCGTCCCTGTGGATTTTTCTTTGTTTTCATAATTTTTTGCACCCTATCAAATAGGCTCCTTTCTATGATTACAGGCATTCCGCCTTCAATTCGCACATCGTTAAATATATAAACGCCTGTGTACCGTTCGTTATGGAGAATCGTGAAGAAACTGCTTTTCCCCCATTCGTTGCCGTTCTTGGTCTTGATACCACGTCTATTTAGATCTTCGCTGATTTCTACAAACTTCTCGGCATTCGCTGTGCGATTAAAGATTTCCTGCACAATAGGTGCTCTCATTTCATCTATGACAAACTTACCATCTGCTCCTGTTTTATATCCATATGGAGCGGGACCATTTGCACGGCAATTCAAGGCATTGTCGGCTTGGTTGCGCTTGATATCTTCTGCCATATTTTCCGAGAAGAATTGGTTTACATTCATCATAGTGCGTAGTGCAAAGCGTCCTGCGGCATTGTTGCCGAACTCTTCCTTTGCATATACGACCTTGATTCCGAGTTTTTCCATCTCGTTTTCAAACATAAGCGCATTGAGGATATTTCGCGCTATACGGTTCGATTTGTATGCAATAATATAATCGAACTCACCCTTCTGTGCCTCGCGTTGCAACTTCTGAAATTGAGGTCTACGGTCGGTTCTTCCAGTCTTTGCACTATCAGAATAAACACCCACTATTTTAATTCCGGAAGCCAAAGCAAAAGTATTGCATTCGGCAACTTGTTGTTCTATGCTCTCCTCACGCTGATTGTGCGAAGAAAAACGAGCGTATATGACACCTGTCGCTTCTGGTGTGTTTATTCGTTTGCGTGCCATGAGCTCGCCTCCTTGCTTATTCATATATTTGTTATAAAATAACAAAATTGAAGTAGTTCTATTTAATTGTATTATAATGGTTGTAGCGAAATTAGAAATTCTGACGAAAGGAACAAGGCAATATGAAAGAAGCAAAAACTGCATATCCGAACAAAACGACAGATGAACAAAAAAACAAAAGGTTAATCGAAGCCACTGAGCTTTTTATGAGAATTCCGCCCCAAGCACAAGATATGATAATAGTTTTAGTGAAAAGCCTATTATCAGATAAATAATTATAAAAAATAAGCAAAAGATGCCCGGAGATGATTTTTATTGATTGTCTTTGGGTATTTTTTATTATTTCTAAAAAATCTTTTTCTGTGATAATTTTTGTTCAATACTTTTCCGACTCTTTCAGTTTAAGACCTGTATTATTAGTTTTTTTAAGTTCATCTCTCAAACGATATATATGTTTACATGGGAGATGTCGAATAAAATAATCTCTACAAGTGCAAGTGTCTATGGTCGTTAGATATGGACTTTTCCCCGAACCCGAAAAAATAGCACTTTGATTTTCGTAGTCTATCGATATGGGGGTGCATTTTACGTTTTTAGAACTTTCGATTCTTTTAAGTTGCTCTGGATGTTTATCAATATCCGATGATGCCTTAACTTCCGCTAATAATTTTTTATTGTGTGACGGTCTATTAAAAATCTCGATTAAACCCAATTCTACCGCAAGTCTATATATATGTTTGCAAGGCAAATGTCTTTCTTGGAAATCATAGCAAGTACAGTTTGTTAATGTGGTTTCATAATATGGTAGATCCGTTGTGCTTGAAAAAACCCCCTTTTCTTTTTTGTGATTTATTTCGAATGCAAACGGATATGTCATGGCTCTACCTTGTCTTAAAATTTGATCTTCACGCTCATGTGTAGATTTCTGCCAATCATTCCAATCTCGCAGAAAGCGACATCTTCCATATTCCTTTTTTCTATCATAACATACACACTCCATATACGGCTTTCTTTCTTGTGAAAATTGTACTTATTGATTTGATAATATTCCTTTTATCTGGGAAATCACAAGAGATTGTTGTTCCATCGTGAGCTGGGCGAAAAGATTAATAAATTCGAGAGTTTTACTATCAATCTGTTTAAGCCCGACCATATAATCAAGCGATGTGCCGATTGCATCTGCTATATTACACGCTTCAAAAAGAGAAATGTGTACTTCTCCGCTTGACGACGATGATAACCATTCATCATTAAAATCTTTGTAATTATTACCATAGAGCAAATAAGTAGGTGATACATTTAAAGCTTTTGCATACTTTTCAATCATAGACTGGCTTATATCGCGTTCTCCATTTTCAACTTTTGATATAGCAGATCTTCCTTCATATCCAACTCTCTTAGCAAGCTCTGTCTGACTCATGCCCAGAGTCAAACGAAGATTTTTTATTCTTTCATATATCGTCATGACAGCCACTTCTCTCGATTTATTGTATTTTTATTATTTTGCAAGCAATCCTTTCATTTGCAATACTAGCATTTTTTGCTGTTCCTCTGTTAATTCTGAAAATAACTCCACAAATTCCTTTGTTTTGGGAGGTAATGTGTGTCGATCAAGCCCAACAGCGTCATCTAAGGAAAAACCAAAAGAATCAGCCATACTGCAAGCTTCTGATAAAGAAATAGGCGAGTTACTTTCTAAAAGACGCTCAGCCTCTTCGAAAGCAACATTGCTTTCTGGTTCCGTTGTATCCCAAACTCCATTATCAATTTCATGCTTGAGTGATTTTCTAAAATCATCTGACCATGTGTCACTTTTTATGTCTCTTGCCATGGGAACATCATATCCCATGAGCCACGCTTCAGACACATTTAAAGCCATCGAAATGATAGCGAGCTTATCTTGTTTTGGTTCGACCTTTCCCGATACATATTGAGAAAGGTCATTTCTACCAATTTTCACATTATACATCTTGCAGTATGGAGCACATGCATCCAAAATATCTACCTGACGCAACTCGTGAGCATCCATAATAAGCCGTAATCTTTCTGATGTGCTTGAAACTTTCACATTAATCACCCCTTTTTATTATATGTCATATACATCAGAAAATCAACAGTTTTGCTCAAAAAAATTGAACTTTTTTTCTTGAAAGGGTTGACAGGAGATAAAATGTGTAGTATTATATATTTGTTCAATTGATTTGAACAAATAATAAAGATGGAGGAAATAAAATGGCATTTGATTATTCAAAATTACGCGGAAAAATAATCGAGAAGTGTGGTACATTAGGTATGTTTGCGAAGAAAATGGGCATTTCAGGGAGAACAATTTCGCTAAAACTAAATAACAAAGCTTGTTGGAGTCAAGATGATATTTTAAAAGCATGCAAAATACTTGATATATCAGGAAACGATATTGTAAAATTTTTTTACGACATTTGTTCAAAATGATTGAACTAAGAGAAAAGGGGGAATCCATGCTAACACCGTCAGAAAAAGCAGAACTTGAAAGTTTAAAAAAAGATCCATATGTCAAATTGGCAACGAAAAGTCTTCGGAGACCCATCGATCCAGACAAAAAAAGACTTTATCAATACCGTTGGCTTAGAAACAAAGGTAGGAAAATGGTTGAAGAAATTGAAGCAGAGTTGCCAGACGAAGATTAAACTAATGCAACTAAAAGGAGTAAACGAATGTCAAGTAAAGAAATTACAATTGACACATCAAAAATTTCATTATACCGCGGACGAGCAATCGGCAGAGCGTTCTATAACGCCTATATGAAATTCATTGAGGATCCCGAAAACGAGAAGATGATTGAGAAACGCGCGGAAGAAATACGCAATAAGGAAAGAAAGGAATCGACATCACCAGAATCTTGAACGGTTTTATAAATCGATTCAAATAACGGTATTTAAAGGAGCACAAAATGGAAACAAAACTAAAAATCAATTTCAATGATATTCCCGACGGAATTATTGAAGCGGGATGTCGAATCATCTCCAAAAGTATACGAAAATTCTATCAAGATCCAGAAAACAGAAAAAAACTTGAAGAATGGAGAAAAACACCAGAGGGAAAGCGTGCCTCTCTGTTAACCAAAGAGGAACGATTAAAATTTGACGCAGAACACGCGAAATGAGGAATAAAAAATGAAAAAAGGAAGACTCTCAAACGGCTTGATCTATTATGAAGCGACCGCATCAGAAACCTGCTTACTTGGCGGCTTGGGAATTTGCGACGATTGTGGAGATTTTGAATCAAAAGGATATCTCGTGCCGGTGCTCAATCATTATATGTGTGCCAAGTGTTTTGAAGATTGGAGTAAAAGCACGAAGCATTATCCAGAAGATGATCGCTACGAACTCAAAACCGCCGCGTACTTCGAATCAATGATTCCATGTGATAATGTAGACGACTGAAAGGAGCAAAAAATGAACAATGTAAGAAGAAAAAGAATCATAAATCTCTCTGACAAGCTCTCCGAGCTCAAAGAAGAATTGGAGATAATTGCAGAGGAAGAACAGGAATACATAGATAACATACCCGAAAATCTTCAAAATTCCGAACGCTATGAGCGAGCAGATGAGGCTCTTAGCAATCTCAACGATGCATCCGACACACTTGACGAAGTTATCGAATCGCTTTTACAAGCATCCGAATAAAAAACAAATCGAAAGGAGCAAAAATATGAAAAAAAACAAAATATTTGGTTCGGGGGTAGACCCAGGAGATAAAAAAGAAAAAGGATCGCCCGACACCAATCAGAACGATCCAGGGAAAGACACGAAATCTAAATCCCCTATTAGTATATCTCAAAAATCCGAAAAAAGCAATATCAATCAGTTAAGAGATCTTCGCATATCTAAAAATATCCCGGCAAAAGAAATGGTTCTCACTGTTCGCGCCCTGTTTCCGAAATACGACAAAATGTTACAAAGCAAATGCGAGCATGGCGATGAATACGGCATTGATATCAAGCTAAAAGCAATGGATGCTCTGCTTGAAAAATACGCACCTGAGTTGCTTGCCAAAGAAAAACATCGTCGAGATGGATGCCACCGACTCAAATGTAAAGTAATGTGCCGACTCGAAGACGACGAATATGCGGCTCTTGTTAAACGTATCAAGGAAGACGGGTTTGACACCATGCAAGCCTGGCTCACTTGGATTATAAGAAACTATTTGAAGAAAGGATCGCAAAAGAATGGATGAATACAACACGAAGTTAGCGATTGAAGCGCAGTCTCGATATTGTGCAAATAATGAGTTACCGAATTTCTCGCCTACTCTTGACGGAAAATGCTATCGGTGTGGTAGCAATATCTACGAACGAATTGAACACAAAGACGGTAGCGTTTCGGGAATCACGGTTGAACAAGCAGGAAAAACTCTTATCACAGGCTGCCCTCATTGCTACTTCTCTTTTGTAGAGTAATAAGGAGTAAGGAAAATGCCGATAAAAAATTACACCACAAATGTAGATGTCTTTACGACAATAGCTTCTATTCAAAGCTCGCTTGTTAAACACGGTGCAAAAAAAATTGTTACAGATTACGATGACAAGGGACGCATAACCGCCGTATGCTTTCTCATTGATACTCCGAACGGTCAAAGAGGAATACGGCTTCCTTCCAACGTCGAAGGCGTGCAATGCGTTTTATCAAAGCAAAAAGTAAAATGCGACAGAGAACACGCGGAAAAAGTTGCTTGGCGCATTGTCAAAGACTGGGTTGAATCTCAGATGGCGATCCTCGAAAGCGCAATGGTGCAAATGGACGAAATATTCCTACCATATATGATGAACAGTCAAGGTCAAACAATATATCAACTCTATCAAAAGCAACAGCTTATGATTGAGGGATAAAAATACAAAAATGCTAATAAAAAGGAGCAAAACAAAATGATTAAACAACCTAATGAACTTATATTTTCCGATAAAAAATTCTCAATGATTATCTATGGAGCGCCTGGTGTCGGCAAAACCACGCTCGCCTTGTCCGCGCCCAATCCAATTCTTATTGACTTCGACCGCGGCGTATCGCGTGTTAAAGCGTATCACAGAAAGCCGACGATAGTTTGCACTACATACGAAGAAGTACTCTCCGATATCGAATCTCCCGAAGTCAGAGATTGCGAAACAATTATCATCGACACGGGCGGTAGCTTTGTAAGTTATTTGCAAGACTGGGCAATGAGAGACAACCCCGCCACAAACCGCCAAAAGAACGGTGCGCTTTCCTTGAAAGGATTCGGCGCCGTCAAACAAGAATTCCAACGCTTTACAAATCACGTCCGCGACGTGCTTAACAAAAATGTCATTTATGTATTCCATTCCGACGAACAAAAGGACAAAGACGGAAATCCTCAGCAAAGGCTTTTATGCGAGGGAGCGGCAAGAAATATCGTATGGCAACCTTGTGACTTTGGCGGATATGTTCAAATGATAGGAAACAGTCGCGTCGTGACATTCACGCCCACACAGGAGTTTTTTGCAAAAGGCTGTTATGGAATCGAAGGACAGTTTAATGTTCCCGCTATCGGTCCGACAGACAATAACGACTTTCTCACCAAATTATTTGAAAAGGCACGTGATAACATTGCCGCGGATGTTAAAGCATTTACGCCTATGAAGGAACAGTATGACAAAACAATGTCAGAAGTCGCAAAAATTGTTAATGATATCAAAACTGTTGAAGACGCAAATTCTGCGGTCACCTCTCTTCCTTCTCTTAAACACGCCCTTACATCAAAGAAAGAAGCGAGTGCTTTGCTTTCTGCAAAAGTCAAGGAACTTGGTTTTATATGGGACAAGGAAAGCAAGGAGTACAAAGTAAAGGAGACAAAGTGATATGAGCTATCTTATGACACAATCGTTAATCAGCTCGTGGAACTATTTGCACCAATGCCGTGAAGAAAGTCAGGAAAGTGCATATAACGACTTTTTGAATACATTAAACCGTATTCCCAAAGATACAACACCCGAAATGCAGAACGGCATAGATTTTGAAAATGAGGTTTATAAAGCGGCGGCGGGTATTCCCCGCTCCGCTCATCACAAATGGGAGAACGGCATAAATGCTGTTGCAACACTTATAAAAGGCGCGCCCGTGCAAGTAACCGCACAACGCGAGTTGACTATTGGCTCGATGAATTTGCTTGTTTACGGCGTTTTGGACGCGTTGAAAGCAGGCACGATTTTTGATGTAAAATTCAGCAATAAGGGATTCGGCTCTGCTGAACTTGCTGGGAAATATCTCGACTCTCCGCAACACCCGACATACTTTTTCATAGTACCGGAAGCGCAGGAATTCAAATATCTCGTTTCCGATGGCGAGGATCTGTATACGGAATGCTACACGAGAAAAAACAGTAGGCCATTTGAAGATATCGCAAAGGAATTTCTCGAATCGCTTGAAGCGATGAAATTGCTTGATATCTATAAATCAAAGTGGGTGGCAAAATGATAGGTAAGTTAAAAGACATTACTTTTACACGTTCAGGCGAGCAGATTATAAGCTTTTCTACAAAGAGTGATTACACGGAAGAATTTGACTCGTTGAAAGATTGCGATGTCGATATTGAAATCAAAAAGCACAGAGCGCGAAGATCAAAGGATGCTAATGCTATGATGTGGGCGTTTTGCGAAAAAATCGCAAATAAAATCAACTCAACGAAAGAAGATGTTTATCGAGATGAAATTCGCCAAATTGGAAAATACACACCGCTCCCAATAAAATGTGATGCCGTTGAAGAATTTGACAGAATATGGTCATCTCATGGTATTGGCTGGTTTACGGAAATTGTTGATGATAGCAAATTGGAAGGATATAAATTGGTCTTTGCATATCATGGTAGTTCTACCTACAACACAAAGGAAATGAGTAGGCTGCTTGATAATGTCTTGCAAGATGCAGAATCCGTAGGAATTGTCGTACTATCAGAACAAGAAAGGAGCTTGCTGATACATGAATGGGAAAACAAGAAATGACATTATCGGGAAACATTTCGGAATTCTGACTGTGATTGAAAGACAAGGTTCCGATAAATCAAAAAAGAACTCATTGTGGCTATGCAAATGTAATTGCGGGAAAACAACTTTAACAACATTATCTCATCTGAAAAGCGGTCACACTACAAGCTGTGGATGTCTTGGACGTAAGCATTTTTTGGAAAATAGCAAAAAATCAAGATTTCAAACAACTCATGGACTGACACATAGTCGGTTATATCGAATATGGTTAGGAATGAAGAGAAGATGTGACTATGTTAAGGGAGAAAAATACCCATTATATGGAGGTCGTGGAATTACAGTTTGCAATGAATGGAAAACTGATTTTATGTCATTCTACCACTGGTCAATGGAAAATGGCTACAACGATAAATTGACCATAGACCGAATTGATGTAAATGGAAATTATACCCCCTCAAATTGTCGATGGGCAACAATTATAGAGCAAAACCAAAACAGAAGATGCTGTAAACAAAAATAATACAGCATGATACGAATACCACAGAAAGGATAATTAACAAATGAGTCTTAATCTGAACAAAGTCATTCTTGCAGGGCGTTTGACAGCTGACCCTGAATTAAAAATGACGACAAATCAAATAACTGTTACTTCGTTCTCTTTGGCTGTTGACCGTAAAACCTCCAAAGAAGCAGAAAAAAAGACAGATTTTATAAACGTTGTGGCTTGGCGCCACACCGCGGATTTTATAACTAACTACTTCCGCAAAGGATCTCCAATCTGTATAGTCGGAACGATTCAAACACGTTCCTGGGAAGATCAACATGGCAATAAACGATATGCAACCGAGGTTGTCGCAGATGAAGCAAGTTTTGTTGAAAGCAAATCAAGCTCTGAACAAAGCGGCTTAATGCCAAATGTAACATCTCAAACAATACCGAATTTTGAAGAAATACCACCTGATGAAGATCTTCCCTTTTGAATGGATAAAGGAGAGATAATGAATGGCAACAGGAAAAAGATATTACTGGATGAAGCTAAAAGAGTCATTTATGACTTCTGATACAATCGACTACTTCATGAGTCAACCCAATGGCGCGAATTATGTTGTATTGTATCAAATGCTTTGCTTGAAAACCATAAACACCGATGGAAAACTTTCTCGCCAAATAGGAGAAATAATAATCCCGTACGACGTAGAAAAAATACAACGAGACTGCAAATGGTTTTCGACGGACACTATCCGAATTGCTCTTAATCTCTACAAATCTTTTGGTCTTATTTACGAGGATAAGGATGGTGTCCTTGTCCTCACAGATCATCAAACTCTTGTTGGGAGCGAAACAAATTGGGCAATTCAAAAGCGAAATCAGCAGCAAATACGAGCTCCTAAACTCGGCACTTGCAAACGTCTCAATCGCGAAACGCTGTTACTCCCATCTGGTGAGATACAATATGTCGATGAAAAACGATATGGTGGCAATGGTATGAAAGCTTTTGATCTTGCGCAAGGCGTTTGTGAAAATTGTGGCAGTCAAGAAAATCTTTGTATTCATCATGGAAATGGTTACAGCAATGACGTAGATGACCTATATATTTTATGTCGTAGCTGTCATGCAAAAGTACACAGCGGACTGCTGGAACAAATTCACAATCATTCTACTCAAACAAGTGGAAATAAGGTGGAAATAGAGGTGGAAAATTTCCACCCAGATAATAGATATAAAGATAATAGAGATATAGATATTAGAGATGAAGAGGAAGATATTACTACTCTATCTGCTTCGCAGTCAGAGTTGCAATGCCCGTTTTCAAAAATCAGAGATTTATATCACGAAATCTGCGTCTCTTATCCAAAAATCAAAGCTATCGACGGAAACAGACGAAAGGCAGTAGCAGCACGATGGCGAACATACAACTCACTTGGTACTTTTAAGGAATTATTCCAAATCGCGCAAGCGTCATCTTTTCTTAAAGGTCAAAATGACAGGAATTGGGTGGCTGATTTCGACTGGATGATGAAGCCCTCGAATTTCTCAAAAATTCTCGAACACAAGTATGACAACCGAACTTCGACAGATTCAAAGGAACTTCCCTTGACAGGGGCGCTCGGAGTTCTTGCGAAAATGCGAGAGGAGTGTGGAGATGACAAAGAATGAATTGCTCGACATTGTAACGGTTATTGTGATGTCATATCCCGATCGCTTCAAAGAGGAAAGCATACCAGGAATGGTAACAGCTTGGTACGCATTCTTCAAAGACGATGACAAAAGCGCTGTTGAGCTTGCGGTTACAAAGCACATAGCGAGCAACAAATGGCCACCAAGCATAGCGGAAATCAGAGAATCCATGGCTGAAATACTCCATCCCGAACTGATACCGCCCGATATTGCATGGATGGCAGTAATGGATGTTATGCATGCAACGGGAGAATCCTCTTGGGGACGCCCGACTTTTCCTCCACTTATCGAACGTGTCGTGGAAACTATCGGATGGCATACCCTTTGGGAACTCCACCGAGGCAGTTATGCAGGCAATAAAGACGGCATGGATAAAGTGGCGTTTATGGACCTTTACAAACCCACATATGAGAGAGAGATGCAAACAGCGGCGCTCCCCGCGGCGCTGTCTTCTTCGATAAGAAAAGTCCGCCAACTCTACCCAGAAACAGACTCTTTCCTATTGGAAGTGCAAAATATCCGCAGGAAAGAAGATAAAAAATGGGAACTTATCTCAGGGCAGGCATATAAAGAGCTTGATACACCTAAAAAAGCAAATCTTTTGGAGGATAAGAAATGATACGCTTCACCGTTCCCGGCGATCCAAAAGGATGGCAGCGCACAGGCTATAATCGAAAAACAGGAGCAAAGTACACCCAAGAACAGACACGAACACAAGAAGCATTAGTCGCGTGGGCGTACAAAGAAGCCTGTGGAGCATACCGTTTTCCCAAAGGTACATATGTGGATATGCGTGTTTTGGCATACTTCCCTATTCCCAAAAGCAAATCTAAAACCGTTCAGCAGAAAATGCAGAACGGTGAAATACGACCGATAGTCAAACCAGACTTTGACAATATAGGCAAACTGATAGCAGATGCACTCAACGGCGTTGCCTACGACGACGACAAGTGTATCGTTGATGCACAAGTTAGAAAATTTTATTCAGATAATCCCCACACGGAGATCATCTTGCAAATTGCAACAATCTAAAATAAAGCGGGACCGCGCTGGATAATACGGTCACATAAAAAAGGAGCAAAACATGGAAAATAAGTTTGTATACACAGAAGAAGTCACGGGAGAAATAGTCAATATACCCGTTAGTCTGCTACACCATCATCACGACAATCCGCGTAAGAGTTTAGGAGACTTGACAGAACTCACGGAAAGCATAAAGGCAAAAGGTGTTTTGCAAAATCTAACAGTCGTTCCTTTTTGGTTTCAAACGACTGGGGTGGGATGCGACGATCCGAAACAGCAAGCTGAAATTGGATATCTTGTTGTAATAGGAAATAGACGTCTTGAAGCAGCAAAGGCGGCAGGACTAAAAACGCTTCCCTGCGTCATTGCCAAGATGACTCCTGCCGAACAGGTTCAAACCATGCTTTTGGAAAATATGCAACGAGAAGACCTAACAATTTATGAGCAAGCACAGGGATTCCAAATGATGATGGATTTTGGCGATAGTATTGATGCTGTTGCCGAAAAAACAGGATTTTCAAAATCCACTATTCGCCGCCGATTGAAAATAGCAGAATTGGACGGAGAAACACTGAAAAATGTATCCGGACGACAGGCCTCGCTAATGGATTATGATATGCTCTCTCAAATTGAGGATATTGATACAAGAAACAAAGTCCTCTGCGAAATTGGAACCAACAACTTCAACCGAGAGTTTCAAAAAGCACTCAACGCGCAAAACGGGAAAAAGAGAAAATTAGAATGGCAAAAGATATTTGAAACATTTGGTATGGAGGAAATCTCATACAACGATATCTGGAATGAGCAGTATAAATCTCTCGGTTATCTTGACGGTGAGCCAAGCAATGAAAAGATTGCAGAATATGCAAAAAGCCACGATAAGCTCTACTTTGCATGGGGCTACAACGATATACCATACATTCGCGCCGATAAAGTAATGACCGAAGAAACCGAAGGATCAGAGCGCGAGGAGCAGAAAAGGCGCGATGAAGAACGCACAAGAAGAGAGCAACTTTCCGAACTTTCCAAAAGTGCATTCTGGTTAAGATTTAACTTCATTAAAAATTACTCACATAGAGACAGTAAGAAAAATATCGAGAAAATTTCTGACTGGATGTGTTTGCGCGAGATTGTATCGATGATGAGCCAGGGACTGTTTTCTGGATACTCCACCGTACAAGCAAGCATAGATAGGTTCAAGGAACTGTTTGATATCAAAAATAATGATGATTGGGCTAAGGTTGCGGAATTCATAGATAAACACCCGGAAAAAGCTCTTCTGATGAACGTATATGCGCAATGGTGCGATAGCTTCAATAACAACTGTGTCGATTGGAGCGGCAATTACCGTGAAAATCCCAAACTTAAAAGCCTGTATCAAGGGCTTTGTGTTCTCGGATATGAAATGTCCGATGAGGAAAAACATATGTTAAACGGGACACACCCGCTTTACAAAAAGTCCGGGGATGAGGCAATAGACACCGAGACCGACGAAATTGAGGAAGTCATCGAAGAAACCGAAGATGATTTCGATGCGCTTCTTAAAAAGAAATTGGGTGAAGTCTTGGGTAAATAACAAATCTGCTCGGCGGGGGGGATATCCACCCGCACGGACAAAAGGAGAAACGATGAATTACGATGAATTTTTACAGAAAAAAGCAGTAGCGATTCCGTGTTGCGGATTCTCTTTTGAAAAAGCTGATATGAATTCAAAAATGTTCGAATGGCAAAAGGATATTGTCGCATGGGCGCTAAAAAAAGGCAAGGCGGCACTATTTGAAGATTGTGGACTTGGAAAGACGATACAGCAACTAGAATGGTGCAAGCTTATTTCCAATCATACCGAAAGACCGACGATCATCATTGCGCCGCTTGCTGTATCAAAGCAGACAAGGCGAGAGGGTTTCAAATTCGGATACGATGTGAATATCTGCCGATCACAGAAAGACGTTGTTCAAGGTATCAACATCACAAACTATGAAATGCTCGATCACTTTGATTTGACTATATTCGGTGGCGTGGCATTGGATGAAAGTTCAATACTGAAACAATACAGCGGAAAACTCCGCACGCAGATCATAGAAAGTTGTGCTGATATTCCATATAAACTCTCTTGTACTGCAACGCCGGCACCGAATGACTATATGGAGCTTGGCAACCAAGCTGAATTTCTTGGAGTAATGAAACGCACCGAAATGCTTGCCGAATTTTTTGTGCATGACGGCGGGGACACAAGCAAATGGAGACTTAAAGGTCATGCTGAAAAAGACTTTTGGAAATGGCTCACAAGTTGGGCAGTCGTCTTGACCACTCCCGCTGATCTCGGATATGACAGCACCGGATACGATTTACCTAAGCTCAATATCAAGTATATAGAGGTAAAGAGTAATGCGCCGATTGCTTCCACTCTTTCGGAAAGACACGATGCCAGACGTTTAAGCCTATTAGCAAGATGCAAGGCAGCCAAAAGAATCACAGATACTGATCCTGATGCACAATGGCTGATATGGTGTGACCTTAACGACGAAGCAGAAGAACTCAGAAGAGTGATTCCGGGAGCACGAGAGGTTAGAGGATCCGATACTTCGGAACGTAAAGAAATACGACTTGCGGCATTTTCCGAACGTCTATTCCAAAGGCTTATTACCAAGCCAAGTATCGCGGGATTCGGACTTAACTGGCAAGGCTGTTATAACATGGTATTTGTAGGACTATCAGATAGCTATGAATTGCTCTATCAGGCAATCCGACGTTGCTGGCGTTTTGGACAAAAGCATACTGTAAACGTGTATATCATAATATCCACAGCAGAGGGTGCCGTACGGGACAACATCGAACGCAAGAACGAGCAATGCAAGCAGATGATTGCCGAAATGGTGAAACACACTAAAGATATATTATCAAATGAAATTAGGGCAACCGTCCGCATGACGGAAGCATACGAACCGAGAATTGATATGTTCATTCCGGAATGGGTAATTGAAGGAGGATATGCTGTATGAAAGTTTTAGATCAAGTCAGAGGAAATAATTATGTGTTATATAATGGCGATTCTTGTGAGGTACTTGCGGGAATTCCATCTAACAGTATTCACTACTGCATTACTTCTATTCCTTTCGCATCACTTTATACATATTCAAATAGCGATAGGGATATGGGAAATAGCAGAACATATGACGAATTCGCGGAACACTATAAATTTCTCGGTACTGAATGGTTCCGTGTCATGATGCCGGGACGTCTTGTCTCGATCCATTGTATGAACTTGCCTACATCAAAAGAAAAAGATGGCGTAATAGGAATAAGAGACTTCCGCGGCGATGTAATTCGCTGGATGCAGTCGCTCGGATTCATCTATCATTCTGAGGTATGTATTTGGAAAAATCCCGTAACAGCAATGCAGCGCACAAAAGCTCTCGGTCTTTTGTGGAAACAACTAAAAAAAGACTCTGCTATGAGCAGACAAGGCATACCGGATTTTATCTGTACTTTTAGAAAACCCGGGACAAATCCGGAGCCGCTTTGTCATGAACCCGAAGAATACCCTGTATCACATTGGCAACAGATAGCCTCCCCTGTGTGGGATGAATATGCAACGCCAGTATGGTGGGACATAAATCAAAGTGCAACATTACAGAGAAAAAGTGCCCGAAGCGAAAAAGATGAACGCCATATCTGCCCATTGCAGTTACCGGTGATTGAACGATGTATTGAATTGTGGAGCCGAGAGGGCGAAATCGTACTTGATCCATTTGACGGTATCGGATCGACTGGGTATCAGGCACTTAAAATGAATCGCAGACACATTGGAATTGAACTTAAAAAGAGTTATTTCGAACAAGCTGCGGCAAACCTTGATTTGGCAGATAAAGGACAAGAAACATAAATGAAAATAAAAACTATCTATCATAAAAGGAGTAAAAGATGAACGTACTATATGAAGCATATCTCGAAGAGAAGAGAAAAAACGAACAGCTTGCAGAGCTTTTCGATATGGTGGACAAGTCTCTTTCGAAACACTATAAGTTTTTCGACGAGCACCCAGATGTCCGTCAAAGATACGAGATCTGGAAAGAGGAAGAGAAAAAGAAGAGCTTTTCTTTTTCTTCAAGGACAAGACTATGAGCAAAAACGCAAAATGTGCATTTGACAAGGGTGAAGCGATATGCGGCGCGCTTCGGGAAAAAGAGTGTGAAAAATGCTCTTTTTATAAAACGCCCAAAGAGCTTGTCGCGGGCAGAGAGCGGGCGGACCAACGCCTTATAAATCTTTCAGAAGATAAGCGAAATTACTACATAGCAACCTACCGCACGAATGGAACGAATATAACGGCTTCCAAGGAAGCGGGGGAAAGAAAATGACGCAAAATGAGATTATAAAGGAGCAAATATCAAGAGAGCTTGCGGCTTTTCTTCTCTCGGACAAACATGAGCCGCAAAAGATCCTTTTGTCTGTATATTATCCCGAATCAATGGCGCGAATTGAAATTGACATCAACAAAATAAAAGAACGAGTGGAGGGAGAAAAATACATTCGTAGCAAGAATGGAGGGTGAACAAAGATGACGGTGCATTACCAAAACAGACACGGCGATATGGTATTCATATCCGGAGTAATTCATCTGCAAAACGCCGAAAACGGTATTTTCAGAGCATTGATGCCTGATGGAGTGGAACTTACTCTTTTGGTTGACAGAATTGAGGGAATTTATTATCGAGATGGGGAGGAAGAAAAATGAAGATGCCGCCCGAAAGAAAAGATTGCTATGAATGCGAGCATTGCGTGTACTTGGGAGAAGGTGGATATATGTGCGACCTCACCAACGACATCGTTATAGAAGACTGGCAACCAGATGACGCATTTTACCATTGTGGCGGAAAAAAATTTGAATCACAGGAGGAAACTGAAATGGAACTTAATACTGAAAGAAACACCGAAACTCTTTTGAGGATAGTCGCAGAAAATCCGACATTGCCAATTGTGGCTATGGTAGATAGCGATGTTGTGTACGAGGACTATGGAAGATGGCTTGCGTCGATTGGAAGTGTCAGCGTCGGAGAATATGCGTGCTACAACGAACGCTATTATGACGAATGTGAGGAATTTAAGGAAGATTACTACGACCATAACGATGAGGCGCTCTGTGAGAAGTTTGGATATGACCCGCGCTTCAATGAAGTCGCGCTTGAACAAGGCAAAATAACAATCGAGCAGTATAACGCCAACAAGAAGAGCGAAGCTACGTTAGAAAGTTATCTCAATGAAGTGGCAGAAAGAGCATTCTCAAAGGCTATAATCATCAACATTGACACACCGAATGAAGTAGACTACAAAGAGTTTAAGGGAGAAGAAAATGACAAGTGATTCAAACACACAATATGTACTATCTTTATCATACGGCAAAGATAGCCTCGCTTGCCTTGAAGCTATCCGGCTTCTCGGACTGCCTCTCGACCGTATCGTACACGCCGAGGTGTGGGCGACCGATAGTATTCCGGCAGATTTACCGCCCATGGTAGAGTTCAAAAAGAAAGCCGACAAGATCATCAAGGAGAGATATGGTGTTGAGGTTGAACATATTTGTGCCATGAAAAACGGCGAAAAACTTACATACGAAAAAATTTTTTACCATGTGCCCAAACGGAGAGAGAGAGAGCAATCGAAGGATTCCCAACAATGTGGCACCCACATTGCAACTCAAAACTCAAACAGAGAGCGATATTGGATTCGATACGGTTTTCCGAGAAGGACAATGCCGTTCTGCCAAAGCAGGCTCAAAGCGAGTGCCCTCGACCAATATATACGGATTTCCAATCATTCGCGGCATTTGGTGCAACACACAACTCAAAAAGAGAGTTTTCCTCTTGCCCCATTGAACAGGGGGCAAAGATAAATACTGTTCAATATCTCGGTATCGCCGCAGATGAGCCGGAACGAATCAAACGACATTCTGTTCCCGGCAAAATGCTCCCTCTTGTGATGATCGGTTGGGATGAAGCGTATTGTCGCAAATGGTGCGAAGAGAATAACCTTCTCAGCCCGATTTACACCACATCAGCCCGTGGCGGGTGTTGGTTTTGTCATAATCAAGGAATCGACCGGCTCCGACTACTCCGCAGAAACTATCCCGAGTTGTGGGCTTTGCTCTTAAAGTGGGACAATGACAGTCCCGTGACATTTCATCCGGACGGGCATACTGTTCATGACTTTGACATCCGCTTTCGAGCCGAAGATGAGAGTAAAGTGCCAACAAATCGAAAATTCAGGTGGAAGATGTTAATGGAGGAGAAACAATGAGAGAAATTTTGTTCAGAGGAAAAGCAATAAATCGCGACAAGGGATTTTACATAACAAACTATAAAAATGGCGATTGGGTGTACGGATTAGTAACACGGTTATACGATGAACGCTTTGAAAATTTACCTACTGAAATGACTAACACAAATGGCATCAAGAGTATAGAAATTGATTATAAAACAATCAGTCAGTACACAGGCTTGACCGACAAGAACGGTAAGAAGATTTTCGAGGGGGATATAGTAGAGCTTTTCGATATGCGTGGAAAAATCGTTCAAGAGTGCGGAGCGTTTGGAATCGCAACAACGCAGCAGATAGATTACGATTTACTTGATAGCAAAATACCGTTCCAGAACAACGCTTATTTCTGCTTTAATGATAATTTCATCTCTATTTGGGAATTGTGGTGGAATTATCATCAAGATGATGAACCTCTTGAAGTGGCAGAAGTCATCGGCAATATTTACGACACCCCCGAATTGCTGAAAGGAGATTGTTGCAAATGAAAGTTGATAAAATTCTACCTTGTGTGTGTTGCGACCATGAGCCGAACAGCGGCGACAGCGTGTATTACGGAATGCCGCAACTTAAAGTATGCGGAGGAAAGCCTAACACTTATTTTGAAGCGTATTGCCCTGTCTGCGGTAGAGGCGGTATGGAGCAATTCAAATCTGCGTATCTCGCCTTAAAAGACTGGAATGATGTGCAGATAAGATGCCAAGAAATGAAGAAATGTGGGTATTTGAAATGAACTCTGTACTGACAAGCATACAACCGAAATGGTGCGAACTGATAGCTTCGGTCAAAAAGACAATTGAAGTCAGAAAAACAAGACCGAAGATAGAGACGCCGTTTAAGTGTTATATTTACTGCACACATGATAATCGCAAAAACGCTCTACACCTTTATGTCAATAGCGGATATGGGCGAAAAGAGTTTGGTGTTACTGGTAACTGGCGAAGCGGAAAAGATGTCGTTGATGTAAACCCCCACTTGCCTGCATATCGGTACAATGCTTATCTCGCAGAGGGCAAAGTAATCGGCGAGTTTGTGTGTGACAATATTATCGAATATCCATACGACTACTGTGACGGAACAGATATAGATGATGACAGCCTTTTGGAAACTCAGCTCGAACGAGAAGATATTAACATTTATGCAAAAGGTAAAACAATTTACGGCTGGCACATATCTGACATTGTAATCTATGATAAACCGCGAGAACTTTCGGATTTTGCAACATTCTGCAAAGGAACGGGCTATGCAACGGACAAAACATGCAAAAACTGCCGTTATCTTTGTTTTGATGATGATCCAATAAATGGATATACAAGGTGCGGAGCCAACAAAAGAAAAACACTTACCCGTCCGCCTCAAAGCTGGTGTTATGTAGAGGAGTTGAGATGATAAAACTTTTGATTGGCGGCTCGCCATGTACAAAATGGAGTATAGCACAAAAGAACAACCGTGAAACGGAGCCGAGCGGTATAGGTTGGGAGCTTTTTCGCAATTATGTAATTGCAAAAGAAAAATTCAAACCTGACTTCTTCTTGTATGAAAACAACAAGAGCGCTGCCCAACCGATAAAAGATGAAATATCAAAAGAACTTGGCGCTGATTTGATGTACATAAATTCCGCGCTTGTATCCGCTCAAAACCGACAACGATTCTATGCCTTTAATTGGAAAGTCGATCAACCGCATGATCGTGGAATACTTCTTGCGGATATTCTTGAAAGCGGTGTATGCTGTCAATCAAAGTCTTACTGTTTGACTGCTACTGAACAAAAAGGAAGTACATTAGAACATAACTTATCGAAGCATGTCAGAACACTTGTATATGTTCCGATCAACACAACATCCGATGGAAAATCGCAAACATTGAAAGCGCAATACAGTTTCACAAGTGTTCAGAATATTTGTTGTTATGATTCGACATATGGCGCAAGTGGTGTTGCTATAAAGACAGACGAACATCCAACGCCGTTTACAGGATCGGGGAAAGACAAAGAAAGCATTAAAAGGGTTTATGAGGTCAAAAACGGATTGATCGAGGTGAAAGGGCGTGTATATTCTATCAATCTGCCCGACGGATGTTATATTATCAGAAAGCTGACCCCAGTTGAATGTGAACGTCTGCAAACATTGCCAGATGGATATACGGCATCGGTCAGCAACATGCAAAGATATAAGGGACTTGGCAACGGCTGGACTGCTGAGGTTATCATACATATTCTGAACGGTGCATTTAAGAATGTGCCGAGGGACGAAGATATACTATGTCTTTCCATGTACGATGGTATCGGCACAGGTCGTTATTGCCTTGACAAAATGGGATTTACAAATGTTAAGTATTTTGCTTACGAAATCGACAAGTTTGCGATAAAAATTGCGAATAGCAATTTCCCCGACATTATACAGTGCGGAGATGCGTTTTCGGTACGAAAAGACGATTGGAAGATAGGAGGTTGACAATAAAAATGAAACGACCGGGAACATGCCGAGGATGTCGCTATTGGCGCAAACTTCGCCATGCAGGAAAGAGCGACAAATTCGGCATAAATGTATGTCATTATTTACTCGATACGGGAAAAATGCGCGGAGGGGAGCCGAGAGACTGCCAAAAATATACTCCGCGGTATGAAAAAGAGATTTAATCGAGTTGATTTTGAGAGTGCAAAAAAAATCTATCCACACAAAATACAAATAAATAATAAAATTTTGGAGATTTTAATGGCTAAAAGTATTATTCAAAAAGACAGCCGCAGATGTTATATCTGCGGCAGATACGGAACAGGAACAGATCCTTTGGACAAGCACCATATATTCTTCGGTCCATACAGGCAGAAATCCGAAAAATATGGTCTGACGGTATATCTTCACCATTTCAGTTGCCATATTTTCGGAGATAATGCCGTACATAAAAATGCTGAAATATGCAGAGAGCTGCAAAAAGAGACACAAAAAATAGCTATGAAAAAATACAACTTGACCATTGCAGACTTCCATTGCATATTTGGTCGAAACTATATAGATGAGGAGGAAAATAATGACATTACGCGAACTCAGTAAACTGTATTATTTAAACAAGCTGATAGAAAGAGATAGTTTAAGGCTGGCGGATCTTGAATCAAAATTAGAACCAGGTGGAATGAATATCAGTGGCATGCCTCGCGGGTCTTCGTCAAAGAATATAATTGAAGAACTTGTTCCTTTAATTGTAGAACTCAAAGATAGAATCAAGAACGAGCAGATAAAATACATATCAGAACGCAAAAATATTGACGCTTACATAAGCTCAGTGGATGACTATCAAATGCGATTGATATTGTCATACAGATTTATAGATTTAATGACATGGAATCAAATTGCGTTGTCTATCGGAGGCGGAAATACCGATGACAGTGTAAAAAAAGCGTGCTATCGTTTTTTGAATCGTTCAGAAAAAGGTAAAAAATAAAGTTGTCCCAAATGTCCCGACTGTATGTGTTATAATACTATCGTAAAATTCTATCAAGCAACCGTCCGGCAATAGCCGGGCGGTATTTTTATGCGCGGGAGGAGGTATTTGTCGCAATGTTGCTCCTTGCATTGCGGCTACTTGGATTTAGCCATCTGTACGCCAACAGAAAGCTAACAAATCACAATAAAAGGAGGAGATACCATGTATGGTATCATTGTACTCGTCGTATATACGGCGATAATGCTCGGCGCAACTTTTTTATTTTCGCGAAAAAGTAAAGACGCCGATAACTTTCACGTAGCTAACAGAAAACTTGGAATGTGGCAGGCGGCTATGAGCATTGCGGCTACTTGGATTTGGGCACCGGCACTATTCACATCGGCGGAAAAGGCATATTCAAACGGTATTCCGGGACTGTTTTGGTTCCTTATACCGAACGTGGCGTGTCTAATCCTATTCGTGCCTTTTGCCAAAAGGATAAGGGAGCGAATGCCCGAGGGCATTACACTTTCGAACTTTATGGCAACTCAATACAAATCCGAAAAAGTAAGATACGCATATCTCGGTCAGCTTTCCCTACTCTCGATCTTATCGACGGGCGTACAACTGCTCGCTGGCGGTAAGATTCTTTCATCAATTACAGGCATTCCATTTTGGGTAATGACAATAATTCTCGCGGTCATTGCCTTTTCCTACTCTCAATTTTCGGGGATAAAAGCCTCTGTTATAACGGACGCGCTTCAAATGATTCTCATGCTTGCCGCCTGCGCGGTATTCGTACCGTGGGCATTATCGGTAGATGGCGGTGTTTCAAATCTTATAAACGGATTGGGCGGTATTAGTGGAGAATTTAAGAGTCTTTTTGACGGGAACGGCATTTCCGTTCTGTTGTCATTCGGTATTCCAACAGCCATTGGATTGATTGCAGGTCCTTTTGGAGATCAATGTTTTTGGCAACGTGCTTTCTCTATCAAAAAAAATAAAATAGGAAAAGCATTTGTGCTCGGCGCGTTGATGTTTGCTATCGCCCCGCTCTCTATGGGAATTCTCGGCTACATTGCCGCAGGTTCCGGATATGTTGCAACAGACACGGGAATGGTTAATTTTGAATTGATTACAAATCTGTTTCCAAAATGGGTGATGCTTCCCTTTCTGTTCATGGTTATTTCGGGACTTCTTTCTACTGTTGACAGTAATCTTTGCGCAGTAGCTTCTCTTACAAGTGATTTTGGAGGAAACATCAAAGTCGCAAAAGGAAGTATGCTAATTTTGTTATTGTTCGGCATCGGCATAGCGAATATTCCAGGTCTTACGGTTACGCATCTGTTTCTGTTTTATTGCACAATCAGAGCAACAACATTACTCCCTACCGTTATGACGCTTCTCGGGAAAAGAATATCGGCAAACGGTGTTTTTTACGGAATTTTGGCATCTGCAATTATCGGATTACCGATTTTTGCATATGGCAACATTTTAGGAATTGCCCTTTACAAAACGATTGGAAGTCTCGCAACTGTATTTATCAGCGGGATTGTAGCACTCATTGTCTCTAAAAAGGAGGCGATGAAATGCCAATAAAACCGCTTGGAAGAAAACAGTCTATCAAAAACGATGACTGGCTCGAAGCAATCAAACATATAGAGGAAACTGTCAGCAAATCCGAAATAGATGAGTTGGCTGTTGAAACAATTTCGCAAATAACCAATTTTGTTAAAGACAAAAACGCCGCGTACGCTTGGAGCGGTGGCAAGGACAGCATAGTCCTTGGAAAACTTTGCGAAATTGCAGGGATTCATCAAAGTATGATCGGGGTATGCGATTTCGAATATCCCGCGTTTATGACGTGGATTGAACTAAATAAGCCGAAAGAATGCGAGATTGTTCGCATTGAGCTTGGGCTTGACTGGCTCTCCCGTCATCTCGATATGCTATTTCCCAAAAACAGCGTCAAAGCTGCCAGGTGGTTTTCAATAGTACAGCATACCGCACAGCGCATTTACTATAAGAAACAAAATCTTGATGTTTTAATTCTTGGTCGTAGACACGCAGACGGAAATTACACCGGGAAAGGTAATGAGTATACAGACGGCAAGGGTGTTCTACGATATAGCCCTCTTGCTGATTGGAAACACGAGCATATCCTTGCATATATTCACTACAACAATATTCCTGTTCCCCCTATTTATGATTGGAAGAACGGATATTTATGCGGCACGCACCCGTGGCCTGCAAGGCAATGGTGTGGAAGTATAGAAAACGGATGGAGCGAAGTCTATAATATTGACCCGTCTATCGTTGAGAATGCCGCGATAAAAATAGAAAGCGCTCGCCGCTTCCTTGAAGAAAGGAGGTGACGAAATTGAAAATTGAAAAATTCAAACTTGCAGACCTAAAACCATCAGAAAAGAACGTTCGCACACACCCCGAAGCGCAAATCAAAGAATATAAGCGTTCTTTACAAAAATTCAAACAGGTAAAACCTTTAACCATAGATGAAAACAATGTCATCCTTACCGGTAATGGTATGTATATGGCAATGATGGCTTTGGGATGGACCGAGGCGTTTTGCAACAAGATAACAGATTTAAGCGAAAATGATAAGAAAAAACTTATGATCGCTGACAATCGAATCTTTAATCTTGGCGTTGACAATATATCAGCATTTGATGAAATTTTAGCAGAATTAAGCGAAGACTTGGATATACCTGGTTATGACGACGATTTTCTTAAATCTCTTCTCATGGATAACAGCGATATGACCGAAGTACTTTCGGAATATGGCAAGATAGATGAGGAAGAAGCTGAAAATATTAGAAACGCAAGCATGAAATACGAAGCGCCTAACAATCATACACAGCAAGCTATTTACGAACAACAGTACACACCGCAAGCATCGCAGTATATTGCCGATAGTAATGTTGACAACAACCGCAGAGAGGAAAATTCCGGCAGAAGTTTTGTTGTCTGTCCGAAATGCGGTGAAAAAATATGGCTGTAAAGCGCGTTAAATCTGATATGGATGTCGTTACAGCGGCAAAAAAGCGAATCAAAAATGTATTTGCAAACGGCTTGCCTGTATATATGTCATTCTCCGGAGGAAAAGACAGTTTGTGCATTGCGCAGCTTGTCTATTCCCTACTGTGCTCTGGCGAAATAAACGCTTCTCAGCTCACAGTATTATTCATTGATGAAGAGGCTATATTTCCCTGCATCGAAGAAACTGTGAAAACATGGCGTAAGAAATTTCTTCTTGCCGGCACAAAATTTGATTGGTACTGTCTTGAAGTCCGACACTTCAACTGCTTTAACCAGCTGACGTCAGATGAATCATTTATCTGTTGGGATAGTACCAAAAGCGACGTTTGGGTAAGACAACCGCCGCCATTCGCTGTGAGATCACACCCGCTTCTAAAACCTCGTGCAGATAACTATCAAGCGTTCCTGCCGAGAGTTACAAAAGGCGGGATAATGATGACAGGCGTGAGAGCGGCTGAATCCATACAGCGTCTTCAATATATGGCGGCCTTAAATATGGGCGCCAAAGGCATCACGGGGAACAGACAGATCTATCCAATCTATGACTGGAAGACAAGCGATGTATGGTTATATCTCAAAGAAGAACATATAGAGATACCGAGTATTTATCTTTATATGTGGCAAGCAGGAATTGGAAAAGGACAACTCCGTGTGTCACAATTCTTTTCTTCTGACACGGCTGCGTGTCTTGTACGAATGAACGAATACTATCCTGACCTTATGGAACGCGTAATAAGGAGAGAGCCAAACGCCTACCTTGCCGCTTTATATTGGGATAGCGAAATGTTCGGACGTAGCACACGCAACCGTCAGTCATTGGAAAAGCGCGACGATAGAGACTACAAATCCGAGCTTATCGATATGCTCATCAAGAATCCCGGTAAGTATTTTCATACGGATCATCAAAAGCATGTTGCTGAACAATATCGAAGAGCCCTTATAAAAATTGAGGGCATGGCACGACCACGTGATTATAGAAAACTTTATGATGGTCTGCTTGCGGGAGATCCCAAGACAAGAACATTGCGCGCCGTTTTTCAAGATGTCTTCTGCCATTATGTAGAAGACAGCAAACGCTTCCAGAAAGGAGGCGAGATAAATGGCTGATATATTCGCGCCCTTAGGATCATTACAATGGGTTGATAGAAATCTGTTACACCCTAATGATTACAACCCAAACAAGGTTAGCAAAGAAAATCTCAAACTGCTTGCTCAATCAATATTAACAAATGGATGGACTCTACCAATTGTTGTACGTCCTGATTATACGATCATAGATGGATTCCACAGATGGACGGTATCGGGAGAAGAACCTCTTCTTTCTATGTTAAACGGTAAAGTTCCCGTGGTAATCGTAGATCACAAAGACAAGTCGGAAGATATATACGGAACTGTAACGCATAACCGCGCTCGCGGAACTCATCTTCTCGAACCAATGAAAGCCATCGTTAAAAGATTGATGGACGAAAACAAATCGGTAGACGAGATCAGCAAGCAGCTCGGAATGAAACCCGAAGAAGTATTCCGACTGTCCGACTTTTCAAAAGATGATTTCCTTGCCATGATGAGCAAAGGAATGACAAAACATAGCAATGCCGAATTGCTCACCAAACTTTAAGATACACTTATAGCCCCGTAGAGCGTATGAAGAATTATATCGAGTTATCCTTCTCGGACAATTCCAAAAACTCTCTTCGGGGCAATTCGTCGCGTTGCAATCGGCGGCTCTGCCTGTCAAGGTACTGTGAAAGACTTGGAAAACCTTGCGGGCTCGTCGACCCCAAATTTCACTCAGTTACCGAAGGAAAAATCGGGAACTTTAATTGAAAAATACAACCACAGGAGGAGAGGTTTTGAATGAGAAGCTTGGCATTGAATACATAAAAGTCTTTATTGACAATAAAGACGGAAAAAATTTATGTATTTGCATGCGAAATAATAAACGATGTAACAAACAATGCACTCCCGATGTGGTTGAGCGCGATAGATACCGTAATTGGGAAGACACTTTCCATGTTGATAAATACGGTAAAAGTAAATCTTGAAACCTTTATAAATATCCCGCCATCTATTTTAAGCGGGTTGCGAAAAACTCCGGGCGGTTGATAAGTAGCGTAAAATGGTGGTAGCCGCCCGCTATTTTTTCACAATGAAAGGAGCGATTTGTTGTGGCGAAATCAAAATCGGTTGCAGACATTAAAGACGATTCAATATACGTATTGCAACCGGGCACACCTATATATTTAAAAACAGCTGATATTTGTGCGATAACAGGAAAAAGCAATCAATGGATTGGACAGCTGACGAGTCAAGGTATTCTTTATAAGAAGCAAACACCACATGGTGCTTTGTACGAATTGTCATCTACAATTCGCTCCTATATTGAAATGCTTGATGCTCGCTCGGAAGAAAAGAATGATAAGGAGCAAGAGATCGAAGCAATCAAACGAAAAGCCGAGGCAACATTTAAGCAGGCAAAAGCAACGGTTGCGTCGCTCGAAGCAAAAGAGCGCCTCGGAAAAATGCACCGTTCCGAAGATGTGGCAGCAATGACAGAGGATTTAATTTTTGCTATTCGTAGTGCCTTGCTTGCTTTGCCCGGCAGACTTGCCGTTGATGTTGTTTCTGCAAAAGATTCCGCAGAGGCGTCTTCTATTATAGAGTGCGAAGTTTATAAGGTGATGGAGGAATTGTCTAACTATAAATACGATGCGGCAAAATATCAAGAAAAAGTACGCGAAAGATTGAAGCTCGAAACAACCGAGCATACAGATGATGACGAAGAAGAATGATGAGATTCGTCTGAATGCCGCCATATCAAAATCGATAGCCGCCATGCGTCCGCCCGAGAAGCTGACCGTTTCCGAGTGGGCAGATAAAAAACGTCGGCTTTCCCCTGAAAGTTCAGCGGAAGTCGGACCATGGCGCACCAGTCGCACTCCCTATCTCAAAGAACCGATGGACGCGTTTAATGACCCAAAAGTTCGTCATATAGTTCTTGTTTCTTCCTCACAGGTCGGAAAATCTGAGACAATCAATAACATGCTCGGCTATATCATAGACCAAGATCCGGGGTCAATACTTTTCGTTCATCCGACAACGATAGACGCGAAGGAATATTCTAAACTCCGAATCGCTCCAATGATACGCGATTGCAAATCATTAAAAGCAAAAGTGGCTGACCCGAAAAGCAGGGACAGCGCAAACACTATTTTGCAAAAATCATATCCCGGCGGCATTCTGACCATGTGCGGTTCGACCGAAGCTCATGCTTTGGCATCAAAGCCTATTAGATACATATTTGGCGATGAGCGTGATCGCTGGGCAACGAGTGCGGGAAACGAGGGCGACCCGTGGGAACTTGCAACGGCAAGGCAGATTACTTTTTATAATGCAAAATCGGTGGAAGTATCAACGCCTACAATAAGAGGGGCTTCCGCAATTGAGGATGCATACGCTAATGGCACAATGGAGAGATGGAAGACCCAATGCCCTCATTGTGGTGAATACAGCGAGATAACATTTGATAACATCCGTTTCGAGAAAGAAGAAACCATTGTCGGAAATGAAAAGACATATAAAATAACAAGTCTTTTTTATGTTTGCCCTTTATGCGGCGGAATATCATCTGAAAGCGATATGAAAAAACAGCCCTCTAAATGGGTTGCAGAAAATCCCAGTGCTTACGAACAACACGGGACACGCTCGTTTTGGCTGTCGTCGTGGATCTCGCCGTGGGCGTCATGGAAATCCACTATCATTCTTTATCTGAAAGCAATCGGAAATTCGAAAAAAATGCAGGTCGTTTATAACACACGTTTCGGATTGCTTTGGGAGGACCGCGGAGATCTCGAAGATGAAGATAGCGTAATGTCTCGTCGCGAGGAATACAAAGCGGAATTGCCAGACGGCGTTCTTTGTTTGACTTGCGGTGTTGATACACAGGACGACAGATTTGAATATGAAGTTGTCGGACACGGTCATTTCGGAGAAACGTGGGGAATTCAAAAAGGCATTATAATGGGACGACCTGACACAGACGAAGCTTGGAACGCTCTTGATGATGTTGTCAATCATATTTATCGATTTGAAAACGGAATCGGATTGCCGATATCAATGACATTTATCGACGAAGGCGGTCACTTTACGCAAGATGTTCGTATGCGCTGCCGTGAAAGACAAGGTAAAAAGATGTTCCCTATCAAAGGTCGTGGCGGCGATGGTGTACCTTATACTTCCCCGCCAAAAAAACAAAAAATTGTAATAAACGGTCGGGCGGTGGGAACATGCTGGGTTTTTGAAATCGGAGTTGACGCCGGAAAATCTTTAATAATGGACAATTTGCGTGTACAAAAGCCCGGTCCTAAATATTGTCATTTCCCGCGCAGGGACGATTACGATGCGCCATATTTTCGCGGTCTTTTATCCGAACATCTCGTGTATAAATCAGGACGAAGAAATCCTTGGCAATGGGAAAAAATTCCCGGGCATGAACGAAACGAGCCTCTTGATTGCCGAGACTATGCGCTTGCAGCAGCAAAAGCCTTACAGCCTAATTATGACGCGTTGGAAAGAAGACTAAAATCAATAACCGCGAGCGGAAACACAACGGTTGCAACGCCTCAAATAGCTTCTAAAAAGTCCATTCAGAAGAAAAAGCCGTCCGCGAAAAAATATTACGACGAATGGTAGGTAAATAATGATAAGCAGAACGCAGGCAAAAGCCCTTTATGAATATTATTGCAAACTTATTGAAAAACTCACCGAAGCAAAGCTGAAACTGCTTGATGGCGGTGTTAAATCATATACAATCGACGGTCGAAGCCTTACGCGCTTTGACATAGATACTCTTACAGCGGAAATTGATAAAGCTGTAAGAAAGCAAGCGGAGTACGAAGCTATAATGAATGGCAGAAGTCCGCGCAAGTCTGTCGGCGTAGTGCCGAGAGATTTTTAATTGAGTACAAGCCTTTCGGCTGTGCTACGGAGATGGAACAGTATTCGCTCCTTTTACTGTCCCATATCCGTTTTTTGCTATAAAAAAGAGCCTTTCGGCTCTTTTTTTAAATAGAATGATAGATTTGATTTTTTAAAGCTTCCTGTAAAACTTGCGAAAAATTGATTCCCATTTTTTCAGCTTCGGCGTTCAACCAGTATGGAATAGTAAGAGTTTTTTTGACGGATGAACTACGAATGTTTTCGCGAAAAATCGGCATAAATACTTCAATCATGCAAAGCGTACTTCCTGCCGGCACTTTTATAGAAGAAATATTGGAGGGTTCGGGAATAGATTCATGATCTTCTTCCATACCGTATAAATGAAGACCGAGAGCTTCATGAGCATTTTTCATTCCCTCTTCCATTGTTTCAGCGCAAGGAAGACAACCGGGAAGGTCTGGAAATTCAATAGAGATACCTTTTTCATCTGGTGTAAAAATAGCCGGAAATAAATAACGATTTTTCATACAACAGTTCCTTTCTTATGTTTTTTGAGAGCAGGGCTTATTTAATTTTAAGCCCTGCTTGCTTTTCAATGCTTTTTAGTGTTTTGATCGGAATATCCTTTACTGGGTGAGTGACGGTCACTCTTCCGGGTTTTGCCGGATGCTTGAATTGGTGATGATCTCCGACGCAGTGTACTTCATACCAACCATCGTCTTGTAAGATTTTGATTACTTCTTTCGAAGAATAGCTTTTCATTTTCCCGTCCTCCTTACATTTATATTATAACACGTATTTTTATACGTGTCAACGGTTTTTCAAAATTTATTTGTTAACAATTTGTTACGTGCAAAAACACGTATTCGGAGATTTTTTATGATAGAAAAAAAGAATATTCCCAAAGTTAAAGGATATAGCGATGCCGGGGCAAGCCTTACAAAGCGAGCTCTAAAAGGATTCATTGCCCAAAGCGGAGCACCCAACGAGGATATTGATTTTAATAATAAAACTTTACGTCAACGCGGAAGAATGCTATATATGGCATCGCCGATTGCTTCCGCCGCCATAAATACAAATCGCACAAAGGTAGTAGGTCCGGGATTGCACATGAAATGCGCGATCAATCGCGATATTTTAGGGCTATCAGATGAAGCCGCGAGAGATTGGCAACGAAAAACAGAAGCAGAGTGGAAAATGTGGGCTGAGCAAAAAGATAACTGCGACGCGCTTGGCATGAATAATTTTTACGAGCTTCAACAGCTTGCTATAAAGTCATGGTTAATGTCCGGAGATATATTCGCCGTAATGAAGCGATACGATAAAACACAGCTCAATCCTTACACTTTAAGAATCCATCTTGTTGAAGCTGATAGGATAAGTACGCCAACAGAGTTTTTAAGGGGATTTGCCCCCAGCTTGACCAACGGCGAAAACACCGATAACGGAAACAAAATCTACGACGGTGTTGAAGTTAATAAAGACGGAAAGGTCGTTGCTTATCATATAAGCAACGTTTATCCTGGGCAAACAACTTCGGAGGATAAAACCTGGCAACGAGTTGAGGCGCGAGGTAAACTAACAGGGCTTCCGAATATTCTGCAAGTAATGGATGCGGAACGCCCAGACCAATATCGCGGAGTTACATATCTTGCTCCAAATATCGAAACATTATTGCAACTAAGACGTTACACTGAAAGCGAGCTCATGGCGGCGCTCGTACAATCATTTCTCACGGCATGGATTACGACAGAAACGGACAACACCGATTTTCCTTTAAACGAAACTGGAAGCGGGGATATAGATGGCATACCGGGAGATCAGCCTGATAATATAAGCGAAAGCGCCAATGAATACGAAATGGGACCGGGCGTGATAAATCATCTTGCTCCCGGTGAAAGTGTAACATTAGGCAATCCAAATATACCAACAGCGGGATTTGAAAACTTTGTAAAAACAATTTGCAAGATGGTCGGCGCGTCATCAGAGCTTCCCTATGATGTTTTGATTAAAGAATTCAATTCATCTTACAGCGCCGCCAAAGGTGCCCTTGAAGAAGCATGGGAAGCATTCAAAATGCGTCGCTCGTGGTTTATAAACGATTTCTGTCAACCTATATATGAATGTTGGCTTGCGGAAGCGGTTGCCATCGGGCGCATCAAAGCACCTGGATTTTTTGATAATCCGCTTGTACGCGCCGCATGGTCTTGCGCTCGATGGGACGGTCCGGCGCAAACACATCTTGATCCTGTCAAAGAAGCAACCGCGAACGAAATGCTTGTTGCTCATGGCTGGAAGACAAACGAGCAAATAACAAGAGAGTATTACGGTGGGGATTGGGAAAATAATGCCGAGACAATAATCCAAGAAACAGACCGTTTCGGAATGTCAATGAAAACGGCACAAAAAGAAGGAGATATCAATAATGGCGAAGAATAACTTCACACCAATTAACATAAAACGTCCTTGCTACACAATGGCAAGTATCGAGAATGATAGCGCGGAAATTACTATGTATGGCGAAATTGTGGAAGCGCAGCCGCGTGATTGGTGGACAGATGAGCCGATTGATGGTTCATATATCATTCAAGATGAATTTTTGAATGACCTTAATACAATAGTATCTTCCGGAGCGAAGAAGCTAAAACTTCGCATGAACTCGCTCGGCGGCGATGCCGGCGTTTCTATTCTAATCCACAACAGGCTTCGCGAACTTGCACAGAGCGGAGTGGAATTGACTTGTATCGTTGACGGAGTAGCAATGTCCGGAGGCTCTCTCATAATGTGCGCATGCGATCATGTAATTGTAAATCCATCAAGCCTTGTAATGATTCATAAATGCTGGTCATTTATTTTCGGAGGCTACAATGCCGATGATTTGAGAGCCGCGGCGAAACAAAACGACGCTTGGGATCAGGCGCAAATCAGTATTTACAATCGAAAGTGCGGACTTTCAGACACCGTTATTTCTCATATGATGTCCGAAACAACATATATGACCGGCAAAGAAGCAGTTGATAAGGGGTTTGCGGACGAGCTTTCGGAAGAAAACGAAATATCTATCGCCGCAAGCGCAGATAGAAAAACCTTATTTGTAAAAGGTCGTCAAATGCACTTGGCGCACGGCATAGTCGCGCCCGATATTATACCAACAGTAACAACCGCACAAGCGGCAGTTATAAATAATACGTCGGCTGACACCGACAGCAACGAAGGAGGAACCCCTATGGCAAGAAATCTTGAAGAGCTCCGAACAGAAAATCCGGAGCTCGCAACACAGGTTGAAAGCGATGTGAGAGCTGCTTTGTCAGACGAAAATACCACCGCTGTCAACAATGCGACAGAAGCGGAGCGCAACAGACTTTCTGAAATTGATGAGATAGCACATTTATTTGATGATGAAACTGTACGCGAAGCTAAATATGGAGAGCATCCCTGTACTGCTCAGGAAATGGCTTTTCGCGCTGCCACCAAAGCAGCAAGAAGCGGTAGCGCGTTTATGACAAATGCGCTTAAAGACAATAAAATGTCTGGTGCGAACAATGTTTCCGCAAATCCGGGCGTTTTGGAAGAAGGCAAAGAGAAAACTTCCGAAGAGCGTATGAACGAAGCTCGCGGATCTGTTAAAGCTTTGCTCGTGAACAAGGAGGGCTAATTATGGCAAATCTTTCTAAAAAAATCGGGAATATGGATTTTGATAGTTTCATAACAGATATCACCCCGAAAACCGAAGTACGCGGAAAGACAATTCGAAAACTCGATAAAGAGAGCGTTCTTGTTAAAGGAACCGTTCTTGCAATAAGTTCAGGAACAGCCGGAGATGGCAAACTCGTTGTGCTTGGAGAAACAGCAAAAAGCAATGAAACGCTTACACCCGACTGCATTCTCTGCGATGATGTGCCTGTCGGCACAGAAAATGATGTAAATGTTCCTGTTTACACAGCTGGATGCTTCAATCCTGACAAAATCGTAGTTAAGAGCGAATATGAGCTCACAGCTAATGATTATGACACGCTCAGAAAATACGGCATAGTTTTCAAAGCCGTATCTAAATAAAGGAGGTATATACATAATGCCCGAACTTAACTTTTTTGATAACTATATGCTTATGGCGATTACGGAAGAAATTGTCCCCCAAGCAACGTTCTTCCGCGATCGTTATTTCCCGACAGGTGCAAATGACATTTTCGCCTGTGATAAAGTGTTGACAGAGTATCGCAAAGGTGATAGAAAAATGGCGTGCTTTGTAGCACCGCGCGCCGGTGATATTCCTGTTGAACGCAGAGGATATGAAATTCACGAATATCAGCCTGCATATATTGCCCCGTCTCGTCTTCTCACGATAGATGATCTTACAAAACGCGGTTTCGGAGAAGCATTTTATCCCGGAAGCACTCCTGCACAGCGCGCGGCTCGTTTGCAGCTTGACGATTTGACAGATCTTGACCGACGCATTCAACGCCGAGAAGAATGGATGGCGGTTCAAACAATGATCAACAACGCTTGCACTATGGAAGAGTATATAGACGCTGACACAAAGGGAGATGTAAATCTCGTTCAATTCTATGACGGGACATCCGAACACACATATACAGTTGGCACAAAATGGGATGCTGCTAACAGTGATTTCTTCGGAGATGTCAGAGCGATGTGCAATATACTCGCAAGACGCGGGTTGCCTGCCGCCGATCTCGTTCTTGGAATAGATGCCGCAGATGCAATTCTTGAAATATCGAAAGTTCGTGATTTGCTTGATAAAAACTCTGGCATTATTGTTGGAGAGATCAATCAGACAATCTCTTACCCCGGCGTTGTTCGCATGGGTGTTCTTAACTTCGGCGGTTTTATGCTTACGCTTTGGGCTGTTTCTGAAAGCTATGAAAATGAGAATGGAGCAGATACTCCGTATTTCCCTGCGACATCTGCTATGGTTACAGCTCCTGGCTGTGGTCATATGATGTATGGTCAGATCACACAGATCGATTACGGTTCTGAAAATTTTGCAACATATGCAGCAAAACGCGTTCCGAAATTTGTATTGGATCAGGATAGAGATATTCGCAAACTGCGTCTTGGCGCAAGACCTCTCGCTGCTCCGAAAAATTACTGTCCTTACATTTACGCTCAAAAAGTGGTCGGCTAAAACGAAAGATAAAAGAAAGGAGACTCTATGGCACTTGTAAAAATAATAAAAGGATTTTACGGGTTAAAAACCAACAACGGCATTCGCGCCAAAGGTATAGATGATGTGGCATTTGAATTAGACGATGTAGAAGCAAATCGCATTATAGAACTTGGAATTGCCAAATATGCCGAAAAGACAACGGTTGCAACGCTTGAAAATCACACAGTAAATAAAAAAATCGGTGATAGCACTATCGAAAAAGAAATCCTTGCAAAGAACGATTTTAACAACAACGATATTGATATTCCCAAATATGATTCAACGTCTTCTGTTTCAGATTTGCGAGCAATAGCAAAAGATGTTGGCATAACTTTTAAAGTCGGAATGTCAAAATCCGATATGATCGCCGCGCTTGATGAATATTTCGGCGCCATAGAACTTTCTCTTATCCTGTCGGCAGGAAATCCGGTAAAAATATGAGTTTTAAAGACATGTTAACATCCGATGTTCTCGGTGTTTTTTTAAACGACGGAGAATTTGCGGACAAACACACAATCGTTTATAACGGTGAAACATATGACGGTTTAGAACATGACGGAATTCCCGTCCTGTATATTAAAGTCAAAGAACTTGAAAAGCCGATACAAAACGCCGAAGGTATTTTCGGAGTGCAGGCAAAACTGCATATCGCATTATCGGACATCGGCGGAAAAATACCCGAACAAGGTCAAATAATTTCCATTGACGACGGCGAAGCTTTGGGCAAAAAATTTTTTGTCCGTTATAAGATTGCAACATCAACTTGTTCGAGCGGAATGGTAAGCCTTGAATTGGAGGCATATGATGAATGACATTTATCTTAGCGCAAATAATGAGTTAATCAATTTTCGGGTAGATGACGTTGGAAGCGATACTATTGAACGTGCAAAAAAACTGCTTGCAGGAATTCCCGGAGGAGTAAAAAAAGCAGTAGGTTCTGCTTTGAAGAGAGCCTCGTCAAGCGGTGAAGCTTATGCTGCCAGAGCCGTTCGCAAAGAATATCTTGTAAAAGCTTCTGATTACAAGGAATATACGACATCAAAAATACGTCATATAGTCACCGACGCATCGGGAGCTACCGAAATCAGTATTCAATTCCATGGTTACCACATTCCGTTGATAAGATTTGACACATCTTTCGGTAAAGACGGGAAAATAGCCGTCAGAGTAAAAAGAGGCTCTGCAAAACAAACTCTTGAAAATGCTTTTATTGTAAAAAAAGATCGCCTTGGCATTTACGAGAGAATCGGTGATGACCGCTTCCCTATTCGCCAATTTTGGGGACCGGCAACCACACAGATGATGGACTCAAATGATGACGTTTCAGAGGATATAGCAAATCATATCAGAGAGACATTTGACAAACGTATAGAACACGAAATCACACGTGTGCTTAATGGTTGGGGAGGCTAAGCATGACAAAAATAGATCTGCTTGACGATTTTAAGTTGTTTATTGAGAATGCCACAAGGAATTTTTCTCTACCTACCGCAATACAACGCGGAGATACTGAACAAATATTTCGCGCACCAGAAATACATAAAATGCGACTTCCAAACAGTGAAGATGCAAAAAAGAAAGCACCTTATATCATTGTTCAATATCTTACGGGAAAAGATTTTCAAAAGCACTCTCAACAAAGCCAATCTCACGCCGTGATTCGTCTGGTTTTTGCTGTATATGGAAATGACGAGGAAGAGGGGGCGCTCTCGTTGTTAAATCTTATGGAAACGGTGCGTATCGCTATAATGAAAAACGTCCTCATAAGTCCGCGCTTTAAAGTCGATACCGATGCGGAAGTGGAAAGCCTTGTTTATCCGGATGATACCGCGCCATATTATGCCGGCGAGATTATGTGTACGGTTCTAATGCCCCCAACAGAAAGAGAGGTTTTCTATGGCTAAAAAAATCACCGTAAAAGACGGTGTTTTTGTTTATATCGGTCCGTCGATAAAAGGTGTGATTCAGCAAGGAAGTATATATCGCGGCTCGCGCGAAAAAGTCATTGCTTCCCTTTCTTTTGCGATTGATAAACACCCAAAAATCGAGCAGCTGATTGTTGCGGATTTTGAAATCATTTCCGCGAAGAAAAAAATCAAAGTCGGCGGCAACTCTTTGAGCAACGCTTACAGAGTTATTTCCGACATAAAAACTAAGGAGGAATAAGCTATGTCTCTTAATCATGGCATAAACACCTATAAATCCGACACAAACTTTGCATCCGTGCAAAATGCTGTTGTCGGCATTCCGTTCTTTGTCGGTGCATGGCCCTGCCATACCGTTGACGGATTTGTAAACAAGCCACAAATAGCTACTAATTTCGGCGAAGCAGTAAAAATCGGCGGGTATTCGAAAGAATGGCGCGACGAGAACGGAAATCCAAAATGGAATCTTTGTCAGGCAATGTATTCTCATTTTAAGCTATTCAAAATGGGTCCTGCAATATTTTACAACATATTCGACCCCACTAAGCACAAGACATCAATATCAGATAAAGATGTAGCAATAGTTGATCATATTGCAGTCATTACGGGCGACGCAATCGACAATGACAATCTTATTGTAAAAAACGAAGCTACCACTCTTGAAAAAAATAAAGATTATGAAATCTACTACAATGATGACTCTTGTGTTGTAGAACTTCTTGAAAGTGGCTCTGCGTACAAAGCAACAAGTATTACAGTTTCTTACGATGAAGCTGATATTAGCTCTATAACGGCTACTGATATTGAGGCAGCCATTGAAAAAATCGAGGAATGCAAGACATTGTTCGGAATCGTTCCCGACCTCATATGCTGTCCTGGTTGGAGCCAGACACCTTCTGTTGCAGCTGTCATGGCTGTCAAAGCTCAGAGTATAAACGGATTGTTTAAAGGCAAGCCTGTTGTCGATCTTGATACAGATTCAAGTAATGGCGCCGATATTTATTCGAAAGTATTTGATTACAAAAACGAGAATGGATATATAGACGAAAACATGATAGTTTGCTGGCCGCTTGCAAAGGTCGGAGATTACATTTTCGACTATTCCGTTATCTTATGCGGTTTGATCGCAAGTGTAGATTCCGGCAACGGTGCTTGTCCTTATGAATCCCCTTCCAACAAGAGTATTCCTATCACAGGTCTTTGCGATAAAGCCGGAAATGAAATAAATCTTTCCACACACCAAGCAGATATTATCAGTTATTCCGCTGGCGTTGTTACTGCTATCAATTTTGATGGTTGGAAGGCATGGGGAAATTACACAGCTTGCTGGCCTGATAATAAAGATGTCTCTAAACACTTTATTTGTACAAATCGCATGATGGATTTTGTCTGCAACACATTCGTCAATATGTTTTGGTCTTACATCGACCGTCCTCTTACAAGAGTGATGATCGATGCAATAGTCAACAGCTTTAACTCATGGCTTGATGGGCTTACACACGACGGCAAACTTTGCGGCGGACAGATTGAATATGTGAATGATAACAATTCCACTGATAATCTCATAGCAGGTAAATTCAGACTTGATACAAAAATAGCCTCGCCTGTTCCGGCACAAGAAATAGATATGTATGCCGAATTTGACATGGAAATTCTCACGTCTGCTTTTAGCGCATAAAGGAGGACCAAATTTATGAATGCAGGAATAATCAATTTTGAAGTTTACGAAAACGGCACCAATTACATGGGAATAGCAAGCGTAAACTTGCCCCAGGTCACAAAAAAGACTTTTACAGTTAACGGAGCAGGCATTGCCGGCGATGTTGACATTCCCGTCAAGGGACACGCAGATGCTATGAGTGTCACTATACAATTTATAGACGCTCCCGAGGCAGCTTACACGCTCGCCGAAGAACGCAAGCACACACTGGATATTCGCGCGGCACATGAAACTTATGATTCCACAACGGGAACAATAAAGGTCGTTGCATATAAGCATATACTTGAAGTAATTCCAAAAAGTCTTGGAGATGGAACAGTCGCTCCGTCGGCGGCACAAGCCGCTTCGGGCGAATATAGTTGTTTGTCTATAAAAGACTATATAGACGGAAAACTCGTTCGTCACTATGATCCGATAAATTACATAGACATCGATTCATCCGGGATCGATAAACTTGCAGATGTTCGTTCTGCGCTCGGAAAATAAAAAACAAAAAAGAGAGAGCGTTATAATAACGCTCTCTCTGCTATTTGAAAGGAGCCCTAATTATGAATGCTATTGATGAAAAAGAATTTGACACCGCAATAGAAGAAGCAAAAAACGACAGCGCTCAGGTTTTTGTAAAATTGAGAAAACCTATTGAATACAACGGAAAAAGATATGAAGAATTATCTTTTGATTTTGACAAACTCACGGGACGTGATGCCTTAGCGATAGAAAACGAAATCGCCCGTCTCGGCAGAGCCACTATGGTCCCCGCATTGTCGGGAGATTATATCGTTCGTATGGCGGCAAGAGCTTGCACAGAGGTAATAGGCATTGACTTATTTGATCTTATTTCTCTAAAAGATTATGAAACAATAAAGAGTCGTGCGCGAAATTTTTTAATTATGCAAGAGTAGTCGTAAATGACGGCGGTAAGTGGTATAGGCGTCAATGTATGATTCTTTCTCAAAATTATCATACCCCTGCCTCTTTCTGGCTTGGTGAAAAAATTTCAAATTTTTCCGCATGGATCAGAGACAGCAACGAACTTATCGAAGAACAAGAACGCAAAAAATGATTGAATGGAGTGATTTATACGGCGTCGCGAAATGAATATGAAATGCTGTTCAAGTTGAGTGCGCAGCTCGGTCAAAATTTTGACGGAACATTTTCCTCCGCAAAAAAGACGCTCGCCGCAACGCAAAAAGAATTGCAATCACTCAACAAAACACAGGCAGATATATCTTCTTATGCAAAACAGCAGCAATCGGTTGATGCGATAAACAATAAGCTTAATATATATCAGCAACAACTGAAAAATGTACAGCAAGAATTATCCGAATCAACTGGATTAAATTCGTCTCTTTCAAATAAAGAGTTGGATTTACAACAACGTATAGAAGATACAAAAAGATCTCTCGAACAAAAAACGGAAGCTTTGAGCAGAATGCGCAACGCTCTATCTGACTCCGGTGTTGATGTAGAAAATCTATCTTCGGAAAGCCAAAGGCTTAATGAAGAAATAGAATCATTAAAGGATAAAGAAGAGAAAGCAGCTGATGAAGCATCTCGCTTCGGAACAGAGGGATCTAATGCATTTTCTGCTGTCGGAAATGCATTGGTGGCGGCAGGGATTGCAAAAGGATTACAAGAAATTTATCGGCTTTACGCTGATTGCGTTGTAGGGGCGGCGGCTTATGCCGATGAAATCGGTACGGTTTCTGTTCAATACGGGATCGCAGCAAAAGATTTGCAAGCATATTATTATGCCGCCGAACTTGTTGATGTCAGTGTAGAAACGCTTACGTCAACAATGGCGAGGAACGTCCGCGCTATGTCTTATGCACAAGACGGAACGGCGCGCTATGTCGAAGCGTATGAGAAACTTGGAGTTTCTGTAACCAACGCCGATGGATCACTCCGCGATAGCGAAGATGTATATTGGAATGTTATTGATGCTCTGGGCAATATGGAAAATGCGAGCGAAAGAGATGCGGTCGCTATGGAGCTTCTCGGCAGAAGTGCACAGCAAATCAATACCTTGATCGCCGCTGGCTCCGGCGTCATGAATGAGTATACTCAAATGGCAGAAAAAGCCGGTTATATTATGAATGACAAGATGTTGTCAAGTGCTATGGCTCTTGACGATGAACTGCAAATTCAAAAGAACAATATAACCGCCTTGAAAAACACCGTCGGCAATGCGTATGCTCCCGAAATGACAAATCTTTTAAAGATTTGGAATGAAATGCTCGCAGATGTCACGAAGTTTGCCGAAGAA
>ULQL01029852.1_pt1 | contig 42201 bp, 38 predicted proteins | sample 1954411 | NCBI WGS metagenome assembly ULQL01 (sample SAMEA4835654, study PRJEB28245) | human gut metagenome | biome: gut microbiome; material: fecal sample | place: Denmark | collected 2008 | reverse complement strand
GGGGCACTTTTTGTCTATTTCGATACTAGCAGGCGGAACGATATGCGCCGTTTCAGCGATAATAAACTATTATGCAATAGAAAAACCGTGCAATGTTTTTCGTAAAAAGGATGTTGTTAAATGACCATTGAAGAAAAATTAAAAATAGTTTTGATAACGTACAATCGTTCATATTTCTTGAACAGAACGTTAAAGCAATTATTTTCAGATGAATCTCCGATTAAAAAATGTGATATTACTGTTTTAGATAACAATTCTACGGATAATACGGCAGAAATTGTTTCCAAATATCAAAAGAAGTTTTCAAATCTGATATATCAAAAGAATCCTTTTAACATCGGCGGAAACGCCAATATTGTTCGCGCTTTTGAAACTGGTGCGATAAGCGGTAAAGAATATGTATGGGTTTTATGTGACGACGATTATTACGATTGGTCAAATTTCGGTGCGGTATTAGAAGCAATGTTAGACGATATTGATTGTATCGGTGTTTCTCGCTATTCCATTCCTGATAACGAATTGAATGATCCTGCTTATCAATTTTTTCAATTAACGTTTGTTTCGGCTGGTATTTATAAAACTAATTTAATTACGGACGGCGTTTTAACTAATATGTATGATACTGTTTATACGATGTTTCAACAATCTTGTTTAGCAGCACATTTAATTAATAATAACAAAAAAATTCATTTCTTAGAAAAACAGATCGTCAAAAATGGTATCCAAGTTGAAGATAAAAATGCGCCTCAATATGACTATTCTTATTATAGAGGGCAGACCTTGACAGAAATTTCGCCCAGACGCAAAGAACAGCAGTGGATTATGGGTTTTTCAAACATAGTGAGATTACTGAACAACACTGATTTACAGTATCGGTGCATGGAAATCTCAATCTTATATAAGGATATTTACGGGACATGGGAAAATTTTTTAAATTGTATAGAAGCGTTTAAAATTGATAAAATGAACTATCTTTATGAAATAAATACTGTTCTTCCTATTGAAAAAAAATTTTTATTTGAAAATAAAATAAGTATAAGTCGACAATTGTTGGAACAAATTAAACATGAAAACGGATATTCTGATGTTCAATTTAAAATTTTTAATAAAAAAGTTAAAAAACTAGCAATTTTGCAGATATTATATATTCTTTTTTATAAATTGATACATTGGCCAATTATAACAAAAATCAAGAGAAAAAGATTGAAAAACCGGAGGTAAAACCTCCGGTCTTTTCTTTTTATTTTTGCCATTCTTTAAACGTCATGACAACGGTATCCGGAAAATCTGAATTTTCCGGTATTTTTCGTAAATAAGCGCGATACGCGGCGTATTGTGATTTTTCTTCGTCGGTAAACGGCGCGTCCGCTATTTGTGTAAAGTCCGTTTTTTGCAGTAAAGCGTTTCTTTCGCTGCGGATAAATTCCGCTTTTTCCGCAACGCTTAATTCCGGCGTCGGTTGAATTTGAAACCGTCTGATATTGTTTTCCGGTTCCAATTCAACAATCCTGAAGCCGTTCTGATTGCAATAGCGGGCGGCTGCCGGCGGATATGATTTTTCAAAAATCTGATTTATGTCGTAATTCATTTTTTTCTCCTTTTAATACCCGCATGCATACCAGGACCGGTCGACGTCTGTGTTTCGATAACATGAAAAATGAGCAGCGGTTATATTTCGTATCGCAACGGCCAGATATGGCGTGCTTGTGCCGCCGTTGGCGTTGTTTAATAATGATACTCTGATATCTTTGGGCGCGTTTATGAAAGTATGTGGGTAATTAACATAAACATCGTTTGTAACAGCGCCGCGCGGAACAACTCCCCCTTGTTCCAGCCAACCGTCTGACCATTTTCTATACCATGACGTGCCGTCTTGAAAAAACTCGATCACTACGGCAGGTCTGGTTTCTGATATACTTGTATCTGCCCACTGAGTTAATCCTTTTACTGTTTTTGAAGCCGTCAATGATAAATCAGCTTTGCCGGCCAGCGTATCAATGCACTCTTGCGCCTTTTGTGTCGCTAAGGTCGCGTTCTGCGCCGATAATACGGCAGATTGTGCCGCATTTTGCGCTTGCAATGTTGCCGTTTCGGCATATTCTGCCGCATCGGAAACGCTTTGTCTGATTGATGGGATCAGGCTTTCCGTATCTGTATCATCAAAAATGTCAACTGTTACAGCGCGTTCTGCCTGTTCTTTCAGCTGTTGTACCTGCATTGTCAGCGTGTCAAAATTACGCTCTAATGTTTCCGCAGCTAGAATTTCATTTTCCCGATAATCTGTTTCTTGTGTCAAAGGGACTTCACGAATAATCACAATTTGTGCGTTTTCTGACGGAGCAGTTTCAAAAACCATATTTCCGCCCGAAAGCGTCCAATCTGTCCGTTCCGTCCGAACGTCATTCAATAGCTGATAGACCTTTAAGTGCTCTTGGGCCAAAAAAGGAAAAGGGATTGCAAAATTTTTTGAAATCCCGTTCCCGATATAAGATACTTTGTTTGTGATTGTGCTTACTGTCATTTTTTCCTCAATAAAAAAAGCGGGAGAATATACTCTCGCTTATGACATCGGCAATCTGTTTAGCAATATCACATATTGTTGATATTTTTTAAAAAATGTCAAGGTGTATTTAAATTGATTTTTAATAATTTGCAGAGGAGATGAAATATATCGGTATTTCCGACGGCAATAAAAATATATTTTTAAAAAGTGAAATTTTTAAATTAAGACTCGGTACTTTTTTCGATGATCTCGCCGCGATTGCGGGCGTTGCCCGCCGGTCAAGCCGGTCGCTCAGCGCTGCCGCGCCTGCGCGTCGTTCGCCATTAGCTCACCGAACGCTGCGCGTTCAAATCACACCTCAATCAAAAAAATCCCTCCGCCGGAGGGATTTTTGGTGATCTCGCCGCGATTCGAACGCGGGACCCACAGCTTAGAAGGCTGTTGCTCTATCCAGCTGAGCTACGAGACCACACCTAACGCTTTGTAAACCGTTTGCCTGTTTATATCAAGTTTTTTTTCAATCCCGTTCCCTCATTCGCTTTATCCTTGCATCTTTGTTTCTTTCCGATATACTCTTTTTATAATTATTCTAAAAAAGAAAGGAACTGTTTTCATGTCAAAATCTTTGGAAAATTTAATGGCTGCTTTTGCCGGTGAATCTCAGGCGTATCAGAAATATTCCGCTTTTGCCGTACAGGCGGACAAAGAAGGATTTGCTCAGGTCGCAAAATTATTTCGTGCGGCCGCGGCGGCCGAAAAAGTGCATGCGGCCAATCATCTGCGCGCTGCCGGTAAGATTTTAACGACAAAAGACAATCTGGAAGAAGCCATTAACGGAGAAATATATGAATTTGAATCCATGTATCCGCCGATGATCGAAGAAGCCAAAGCCGAAGGCAATACAGCGGCGGAACGGACGTTTTCCATGGCAAATACAGTGGAAAAAACGCATGCCCGTTTGTACAAGGAAGCTTTGGAAAATCTGGGTAAAAATGTTGCGGAAGACATTTATGTCTGCCCTATTTGCGGGGAAACGATTGTCGGTGCGATTTATGATAACTGCCCGGTCTGCAAGGCACCCGGAAAAATGTTTATGAAAATTGACTGATTTTTTTCTTTGACAGAAAAGCGGGCGCTGAAAGGGGCCCGCTTTTTTTAAGGATTTGTTATACTCTTTAAGGTTATCCTGTTCAAAAGAACAGTTTTGATTTTTTTGAGTACCTGATGAAAAAGCGTTTTTTTACAACTTTTCTCTTTTCCGTATTTTTTATTTTTCCCGCTTTTGCCGGATATACCAATACGGTTTCTTCGGAATATGATAACGAAGAATATAAAGCGAACGGATCGGCTTTAAGCGCAATCGGTGCAGACAAAGCTTATACAGGTTCGGCCGGCGCTTATTCCGGATTTTCGGGAACGGGCGTTACCGTTGCCGTTATCGACGGCGGCACGATGATGACGCACCCGGATTTAAGTGGGCAGAACAGCGCTTTGCAAAAAAGTGAATTTAATGTTTTTGACGGCGAACACGGCACGCATGTTTCCGGGATTGTTGGCGCGGCGAAAAATAATTCGGGAATGCACGGCGTTGCTTATGACGCTGATCTGCTTGTTTTTTCCACTTTGCTGGAAGGCGGCTGCGACGATGAAGAAAAATGCATGGATCCCGGCGAAGCCTGGGATATATTGATGAGCAGCGACTATGACGATGTGAAAATCATCAATAACAGCTGGGGAATCTCCAAAGAGGAAATTGATCAAGGAACGCAGAACAGAATTGATCAACTGGCCGGCGTCGCGGCGGAAAAAGATAAGTTGATCGTTGCGGCCGCCGGAAACGACATGTTGTTAGATCCCGATCCTTTCCCGGCGGGAGCGGGAGTTTCCAATCCTTCATTTAAAAATAATATTATCAGCGTTGTCGCGTACGATTCGGACAAGCCGCCTTCTGACGCGGGGTTTATCGCGTCTTTTTCCAATCTGGCCGGTAATGCGAAAGAATGGACTCTGGCGGCGCCCGGGACAAATATTTATTCTTCGGTCGCATACGATGAATCGGTAAACCCTGACGCGCCGAAATTTAACGATATGTCCGGAACGTCCATGGCTGCTCCGATGGTTTCCGGCGCCGCGGCGTTGGTGCAGCAGGCTTTTCCTTATCTGGGCGGCAAGCAGATCGCCGATGTTTTGTTTTCAACGGCGTTTAAAAAGGACGATCTGGATTTATTATCTACTTATATGATTCAATCAAGCGCAGGGAGTACCCGCGTCTTGTTTTTTAAAGATAATAAATTGGGAATCACTTTTGAACAGGCAAAGGCAAGGTATCCCGATCTTGCGTCGCAGTGCGGCAACGGATCTGTTTCCTGCCATGAGGTAACGTTTGAAGACGTTTTCGGGCAGGGATTGTTGAATGTCGGCGACGCCGTTAAAGGAATTAAGTATTTTGATGCGAACCGGCTGACGGTTTCGGATTATGATACGGCAATGAATCAGTTTTTCTACAGCGTTGATACGCTGGGAACAAACAGCACGTGGAGCAATGACATCAGTCAGGTGAAGGCGGCGGCCGGTCAATACACGCAGGCTGATGTCGGATTGAAAAAACAGGGCGAAGGTATTTTAACGCTGGCCGGAGCAAATAAGTTTTCGGGGACTTCTGTTGTCGAAGGAGGCGAATTAAACCTGACGGGCAGCATGGCCGGCGGCGTTGTTGTGAATTCGGGGACGTTTTCCATGTCCGGCACGGCAAAAATGAACGGCAAATTGACGACGGCCGCGGACGGATTATTCAGGATTGATTCCGGTACGCTGAATAACGTCTTTGAGAACAGGGGAACGGCGCTGGCCTCAGGGGGAAATGCGGCGGCAGACGTTATCAATACGGGAACTTTTTCCGTGACCGGGAAGATTGTCGGGGAAACAACGACTGACGGAGATTTTTCTTCGACGGGCCGGTTTGTTAATCGGAACATGTTTAACTTTGAAGAAAAAGGACTTTTCCGGGGAACTTTGAATAATGAAGGAACCGTCGCCGTTTCGGGCAACAGCCGGTTAATCGGCCAAATTAACAATACCGCATCAGGCAATATGGTTGTCAATTCGGGCGTTACTTTTGACAACGGTTCCAATCCGATTGAAAACACGGGCTTTTTATCCGGTTTCGGGACAATTGCGGGAACGGTCAATAATACGGCGGCGGGATCCGTCGCGACTTCGTTAACGATTAACGAATTAAATTCTTCCGGAAATATTGTTATGGTGTCGTCGGAATCCGGCGCGGGGACGGCGGCTATGCAGGTGGACACCCTGAATATTACGGGCGGTGGTTTAACAGTCGCAAACAATAATATCAGTTATGAAAACGGGCAGAGATATACTCTGATTAATTTCAATAACCTGACGGCGTTTAAAAATTTTGCCACTCAGTCAATGTTGTCGGACTTTATCGTAGCGACCGCACATCAGGAAAGCGGCAGCATTGATGTGACGATTGATTATCTGCGTATGGGCGAATCCGCGGCGACGGCCGCTTTTCTGCCGGAAGAAAAAGCTGTCGCCGGCATTATGGACAAGATGTATCTGGACAATAACAATACGGATTTCAAAGGATATTATTATTTATCCGGGGAAAACCTGCAAAAGCAAATCAACGCGATCCGTTCAAAAGCCAAACCGATTCAAAAAGAACATCTGCCGTTGACGAATGTCATGACGTCTCGGATTGCCGCGCATTTGTTTAAAACGACCATGCACCGTGACGCGGCGGGTTACCACCGTCAATATATGCCGATGCAGCAATACCGGGGCAAATATTACCGCGGCCGTTCCGGCGGCGGTTCCGCTGAAACGGGGAACAAGGTCTGGGGACAGGTTCTGGGCGGCAGAGTTGTTGAAGACGGAGATTCTTCTTTGGATAAAGGAGATATTAAAACAAGAACCATCGGCGGCATGTTCGGTTATGACCATGAATTTTCACCGCAGCTGCTGGTCGGCGTGACGGCCGGGTTTGCTTCGGGGCGTTTAACGCAGGATTCGGACGAAATCAATGTCAAAGACTACCGGGCGGGAATTTATACGGGATCCAGATTCGGCCGGCTGACGCTGAACAGTATGCTGATGGGCGGTTTCCAGCAATATAAAAGCAGTCGGTATACTGAAATCGCGGGATCGGAAACATTAAGCCGGGCTGATTTTAACGGCTATTCCGCCGAATTTGATTTGAATCTGGGCTATGATTTTATGCGTTTGCCGTATCGGGATTATTCTTTTTACCTGCGTTCCTATCTGGCGGCAAACGTCAGTTACATTTCTCAGGAAGCGTATGAAGAAGAAGGAATGTCGTCGCTGCTGCTGGGCGTAAAGAGTGTTAATAATACGTCTGTCAGCGTTCAGCCGGGAATTACGATCGGTTACACTTTTTCACAGGCTGTCCTGACGGCGGATTTCGGTTATCAGCGGATTTTAAGCGGCGATTCCGTACAGACGTCGGCATATTTTCTGGCGGATACGGCGAAAACGACGTTTGATTCTTTGTCTGCCGAAACGGACAAAGATTATTTTAATGCGGGAATCGGCTTAAAAACAAACCTCAGCCGCAGTGTTTTGCTGAACCTGTGGGCGGGGACCCGGATATCCGATCATACCGAAGCGCTTAATTTTTCCGCGTCGCTGTCTTATGCTTTTTAAAAACGGGAAAAGGAAAAAACAATGTTAAAATGTATTTGTTTTTCTCTTTTCTTTTTTCTGCCGTTGTCTGCCGCTTTCGCGGCCGATGCGGAATACGCTGCCAATCAAAAAGTGTATGATGCTCTGGGGGCGGCGCAGGCGTATGCGCTGGGCTTTACGGGATCCGGCGTGACCGTCGCCGTTGTCGATAACGGAACGCTTCCCACACATCAGGAATTAAAGGATCAGTTCAGCGAACTGCAAAAAGACGAATATAATCATTATCAGGATATTGCGGATCACGGCACGCCTGTTTCCAGTCTGATCGCCGGAAAAAAAGACGGCGCCGGCATGCACGGAATCGCATATGATGCCAAACTTGTCGCTTTTGCCGCGGAATTGGACGACGGTATAGATTGTCCGTCATGCTATCAAAGTTATACGGAAGCCTGGAATATTCTGGCGACAGACGAATTTGACAATGTTAAGATTGTTAATAATAGCTTGGGTGTTCATGAATATGCTCCGTCCTATAGTCCATCTGCTAATGAAAAAAATGTGGCAAAGGCCTTAGTGGCAAAGGATAAATTAATTGTCGCTAGTGCCGGGAATGATACACTTTTAACACCGAATGGTTCTCCGGCCGGGCTGCCCTATTACGATTCCAGTCTGAAGTATAATTTTATCAGCGCAATTGCATATGATCCGTCTTATTCTTCTTCCAGCCCGTATTTTTTGGCAAGCTATACGAATTTGGCGCAATATGCGCAGGAATGGTCGCTGGCCGCGCCGGTCGGATCATTGACTGCCGCTTCGCATGAAGGAGATTCCGCATATACTTCATTTGCCGGCACTTCTGCGGCCGCGCCGATTATTTCCGGATCGGCGGCGGTTGTTTCCAGCGCTTTTCCTTATATGGGCGGTAAGCAGCTGGCGGACGTTTTGTTTTCAACTGCTGATAAGAATTATGCCGGTTTCAGTAAGTATATGGTGCAAAAAGACAACGGGAAATCACAATTTTTGTTTTTCAGTTCGGCCGATGGATACGGCAAAGACTGGACGGATACGGAAAAAAGAGCTGTCGTTCAGGCGGAAATGGGCGGCGCGTATACTTGTTCTTCGGAAGGTGTTGTCTGCGTCGATGTGACTTATGCCGACGTTTTCGGTCAGGGGCTGCTTAATCTGGCCAATGCGGTCAAAGGCCCGGGCTATTTTGACGCCAATCGTTTGTCTTCCGGCGATTTTGTGAATAACGAGTATGTTTATACGGTCAATGTGCAGGAATACGACAGCACTTGGAGCAACAATATCGGTCAGGTCAAATCCAAAACGGAAAACACCGACGCTGACGTCGGGCTGAAAAAACAGGGCGCCGGCACTTTGACCCTGACCGGGCGGAATACGTATCTGGGAACGACCGTTGTCGAAAGCGGAACGCTGCGGCTGACGGGATCGCTGGCAGGCGATGTGTCCGTTACTTCGGGAACGTTTTATTTGAACGGCGGAACGGTTTCGGGAGAAACGATTTCCACGGCCGGCGGGCAAATCAATGTTGACGGCGGATCGCTTTCTTCGCTGATCAGTTCCGGCACGGTTAACCTTTCCGGCGGATCGGCGGGAACGGTTGACAACCGGGGGAATTTTTATCTGGCCGGCAGCGGTGTGATCGCGGATTCTTTGACAAACAACGCTCAATTTTATTTGAACGGCGGCAATATCGCCGGGACTGTTTTAAATAAAGGACAGTTTTACTTAAACGGAGGGGCGCTGAGCGGAAAAATTCAAAATACGGGCACGGTCCAAAATAATACAATACTGAAAGAAGGGCTTGTTGTCGGCGGAACGCTGGTTAATCAGGCGGGCGGCAGCCTTTATTTAACATCTTCGCCGGATACGCTGGTCAACTACGGTAAAATCGTTTTGTCCCCGTCGGTAACGGATTCCTCTGTTTTACAGCAGATGACGGTTTCTCATCTGACTTTAGCCGGCGGGGGATTCGTGCTGGATATGGCCAATCTGCCCGAATTCGGAGAAGGAACGTCGTATCGGGTTTTAACGGCTGAAAATTCTTTTGACGTCAGTGATGATTTTGAATTGTCCAATCAGCTCAGCCAGTTCATTATTGCCCGTACCGATGCGGACGAAACGCAAAAAACGGTTTCCGTTTCGCTGGAATATCTGCCGCTGTCTTCATCGTCTTACGCGCCGGGCTTAACGGAACCGGAACGACGGACGGCAGCTGTGATAGACCGCTTGTTTAAAAGCGAACATAAAAATGATTTTTCGGGATATTATTTCTTAGACGAAAGCGGATTAAAAAAGCAGATCAGTAAGATGAACGCTCAGGTAACGCCGGTTCATTTTGCGTCTCTGCCTTTGTCAAACAAACTTGGCAGAACGGTTCAGACGCACCTTTTTGAACGGCAGATCAGCAAGGATCCTTCCCAGTATGAAGGAAGAAGAGAATATTATACGCCGTCTTCGGCCAATCGTCCGCCGCGGGGCGATATCTATCATAATTATCGTCCGGGCAATACGCCGCAGGAAAATTACCGCCATGCCGTTCCGCAGAGCCGCGACGTGTACCGCAATTACCGCCCCGACAATGCGCCGCGTGAAAATTACCGTTATTATGTGCCGCGCAAGCGCGACGTTTACCGTAATTTCAGACCCGGCGGACGTTCCGGCGGACAAGCGTTTGGCGGCCGTACAAATGTCTGGGGGCAGATTCTGTATGCCAAAGGCACTTACGAAGCCGATAAATCGTCCGGCAGAAGCGACGCGGAAGGCAGCGGCATAGGGCTGATGTTCGGCTGGGATTTTGTTTATTCCAAAGACTTCTTATGGGGACTGACCGCCGGATATGCGCAGTCGTCCTTTGATCAGGACAGCGATAATACTGACGTGGCGGATCTGCGTTTCGGCGCTTATTTCAGCCGGCAGAAGGATTTTCTGTCCGTTGACGGCATATTGATGATCGGACTGCAGAGTTACGATAAAAAGCGTGTGACGGCTCTGCCGTTAAAAACGTTTGAACATACGGCTTCTTTTAACGGAACAAGTATTGAGGCCGCTTTGAACGTCGGTTACGACCTGCACCAGATTCCCATGCGCGCGGGAGATTGGTCTTTCAGACCCTATATGGGGGCGGCGATTATACAAATGACGCAGGACGCTTATCGGGAAAAAGGGACGTCGGATCTGAATCTGTCGGTTCAGGAAGCCAAGGATACTTCCGTTATTTTGTCTCCCGGTCTGATTGCCGGCTTTGTCGCTGCGGAAACGAACTTTTTATTGTTCAGGCCGGAATACGTCTTTTTGGATCTGCGTTACGAACAGTATCTGACGGGCGGCAGTCCGTCAACCAAAGCGTATTTCAGCGCGGATTCACTGCAAACCATGTTTGATTCTCCGGATAATGAGGAAAAATCGGCTTTCACGATCGGGATCGGCGTTAACGGGCGTTTTTCCGACAGAACGCGGCTGAATTTGCTGGTCAGCAGCAGAAACGGCTCAAAATCGTCTGTCCAGTCGATTTCGGCGACGTTGATTCATTCGTTTTAGGATTTAAGTTGAAAAGCTTTTAACCAGACTGCCGACCAACATATACCAACCGTCGACAACAACGAAAAAGATCAGTTTGAACGGCATGGACAGCATTGACGGCGGCAGCATCATCATACCCATGCTCATCAATACCGAAGCGACAACCATGTCGATAATCAAAAACGGCACGAAAATCAAAAATCCGATTTCAAACGCTCGGCGCAATTCGCTGATCATAAAAGCCGGCACCAAAGCGGTTAACGGCGTGTCTTCTTCTTTTTCCACCTGCGGCGTTTGGGAAAAATCCATAAACAGCTGCAAATCTTTGGCGCGGACGTTTTTCAGCATAAATTCCTTAAACGGCATGACGGTTCGTTCAACAGCCGTTTTTGTTTCGATTCTTTCTTCAATTAACGGGTGGATTCCGTTGTCCCAGGCCTTTTCAAATGTCGGCGTCATGATGTAGCCCGTCATAAACAAAGCCAAAGCGATCAGAATCATGTTTGACGGTGTCTGCGACGTTCCCAGCGCCTGCCGGGTAATGGAAAAAACGACGGCGATCCGGGTAAACGACGTAACCATGATTAAGATACTGGGCGCGACCGATAAAACGGTCAGCAGCAAGACCAACTGGACGATTCTGGCCGTCGAAGATCCGCCCGTGTCGCCTAAATCAATATTGACGCTCTGCGCGGCGGCCGGAACGGCGGCAAAACATAAAAGCAGCGCGGCGGATAGAATTTTTTTAAACATCGGCATGACTGACCTCTTCCCCATTGTTTTCGGCCGCGGTAAAAGAATCGACAACAGTATTGCTTTCCCCCGTCAGCAGCAGGTATTCCTTGTTTTTGCAGCGTACCAAAACCAGTCTGTTTTTCGGATCGACGGCTTTTGCGTCCAACAAGACAATGCCGTTTTTCCTTCCTGTTCCCGTCGTCGCGGTAATCAGCGAAGGGCCGAAACGTTTAAACAGATATGTGATAAGAAAAATAATTCCCAGAACGAACGCCAGTCCCAGAAAAGCGGATAAGAAAGAAGCTTCGTGTTCCATATTTCAGTCTTTCAGCCGTTGTGATCCGTTTCGGATAAAAAACCGTACTGCCGTTCCATTGTCAGACGAAACGAGTCGATTTGTTCGGCCAGCCGGATCATCAGAGGTTTTAAATAAACGCGGTCGGCATATTCTTCTTCCCGTGCCAGCCGGCAGATCGTGTCGATCATTCCGTTTAACGAAGCGATACTGACCAACCGTCCGCTGTTAATCAGGTCTGTCGCCGCTGACAGTAAAGCCAGAGCTTTTTCCGTTTCTGTCTGAATGCGCTGCGTTTGTGTCATGACAATGCGGGTTTCCCTTCTGCGGAAGCGTTTAATTCGTAAATATAAGAAAGAATTTCGGCGACGGCGGCAAAAGCTTCGGGCGGAATTTCGCTGTCCAGGTCAATCGCGGCCAGAATTTCGGCCAGATCGGCGTCCTGCCTGACTTTGACGCCGGCGGCAAACGCCAGATCCAAAATCTTTTCGGCGATGTATCCGTATCCGCTGGCGGCGACAGTCGGCGTTTTCCCGGTTTCGGGATCATACTGCAAAGCAACCGCGACGGTTCTTTTGTTTTGCGTCATACAGACTCCGTTGTTCTTTTCTCATTCAGTCTGACTCGCCGGGCTTAAAAAAAATTTAACGTTGCGGATTTTCTGTGTTTATGCCAGAATTAGACAAAATTTGAAAGGAAAAGCCATGGATTCTTTTTCGCGTCAGAATTTAACCCGTCTGCTGAAACAGGCGGGACAAAAGCCGGTAACCGTCTTTACCGATCTGGACAAAACCTCCTGTCTGGAAGGAAACGCCGCTTACGCTGCCGAAAACAAAGCGCAAACGGGGCGGGACGGGTGTTATATGCAGCCTGATATCAGACGCGCTTTGACGGATCTGCCGGAATCGGGCAGTTCTTTTTATATCGTGACGGGCCGCCATTGGGCTGATGTGCGCGTCAATGACGTAACGGGCGAAAAACTGCCGGACGGCGCTTTTCATGATTTGCTGGGCGGCGTGAAAGATTTTGAAAAAGCCTCCGCCGTCGCCGGGCACGGCCGTCTGCTGGTGGAAAACGGAAAAACGACGGTTCTGCGCCGCGCCGCGTCGGAACAGGACGCTTTTAAAGAACAAAAGTTTGAACGTTACGTCGGCGAAAGCGTTTTGGCTTTAAAAGACGAAATCTTCAAGCGCTGGCCGGAGTCGCGCGGAAAAATTCTGGCGGAATATAAAAAGCACCTCAGTTATCTGAACTTGTCGGATTTTATGCGGGAATCGCCGCAAGCCGGCAAAGAAATGTTTGATTTTGTCGATACGCGAATGAAATACGTCATGGACGGCAAAAATCCGGACGGCTCAAAAAATGAAAACGCGCCCGAAAACCCGAACGGAGCTTTGTTTTATACGGTGGAACCGACAGGATCCATGGAAATTCGTTCCAAAAACCAGAGCAAGCGCAACGGCGTTGAAAAATCGGGATTTTTGGAACAGGCGTATCAAAAAGGCGGCCCCGTTCTGGTTATGGGGGACAGTCTGGCGAAAAACGGCACGGACCGCGATATGGTCGAAGCCGTGCGCGATTATTTTCAGGAAAAGGGCGCTTTGGACCGCGTCTTTGTCATTCATGTCATGAACGGCGATAAAAACAGAATTACGGATAAAGCGGACAAATGCTTTCCCTCTGTCGCCGTAAAGGATCCCGATGAACTGGGGCAGGTCATGAAAATGGTTGCCGGTCATTCCCGCGCCCGCGCCGCTAAAGAAACAAGTCTGGCTAAAACGGTATTAAACGCCAGAGCCGGCAGATAAGAAAATCCTCCGCCGCGGCGGGGGGTTGTTTTAACGTTGAAAATCCTTTTTCAGTTTCAAAGAAACAATGTTTTGATCGGCGGAAGCCTGCCGGTGCGCCTGTTTGGCCGCTTTCAGCCGTTCGACGGTTTTTTCCCGGTCGAATTTTTTTACGGCGGCAATGATTGTCGCGTTGGTTTGCGGCAAAACGGGTAACGTTTCCTTCGGATTGAAAACGCGCGGATCGTTTAAATCGAAAACGTATTTGTTTTTGACCGAATTAAACAGCCTGTCGCAGTCGGGGCGTTTGGCCGGATCAATGAACATATCGGCATAAACGGCCGTTCTGATGCCCAATGCCGCCGTATCCGAGGTATAAGAAAAGCTGTCTTTGGTTCCGACGACAATATTTGAAACCGATAAAACGGCAGGATAAATATTGCCGATTTTTTCCTGCTGCGCGGCGAATTCTTTTTTATATTTGCCGGTATACTGCCGGAAATCGGTCGTTTCCGCTTCGGCGATTTTTTTGGCGTTGTAAAAGTTCATGCCGTTTTCCCGCGCCTTTTCAAACAAAAAGTCCGTCACGTCCGTCGGTGTGCGCGGGCTGTTGCCCAAAGCGACGTTAAAACCGTTCTTTTGAAATTCTCGCGCTTTTTTCCAAATGTTTTCCGCGTCTTTCATCGTGAACTGAATTTCGGGGCCTTCGACACGGCCGCCCAAAGAAAAAAAGACCGTCGGTCTGCCGTTTTTGTACTGCGCCAGTTCTTCGGCAAAACGGGGCATGTTTCCTTCCTGCTGAATTCTTAAGCGCGTCAGATTGCCCGCAACGCCCAACGTCGGGACAATTTTCTTTTGCAGCTCGGGGTCTTTGTTCAGGCGCTTTACCTGTTCTTCGTTCATCAAATGATAGGGAACGTTTGCCAGATCGACATGTCGGTAATCGTGAAAAGCGCCTGTCAGAACCAGAGTCGTCACTGCGCCCAGATTTTTTTCGCCATAATATTCTTTGATTGTTTTTGCCAAGGCGTCCGCGTCGTCCGGCGCGTTTTTCATGTCGCCGTGATTGAACGGCAGTACAAATACGTCCGGTTTTTGCGCGTTTGACAAATAAGAATCCAAAGCGGCAAAAACGTCTTTTTTAAAAGAGGCTTCGTCCGCATAGCGCGATCTGTCTAAAGGCTGCCCGTCAGGAGATTTTAAAAGCTTATCGCGTGTAACGGGGACTTTTTTATCTGTTTCGGCCTCTAAAATCAGACCGCGGGTCTGGTTGTCCGATCCCAGCCGGCCGCTGAAAAAACCACAGTATTCCATTTTTTTACCCTCAAACTTATTTTTTTCAGTGTATCAAATCGCCGTTTTGAAAACAAGACCGGCCCAACGACGATAAAGTGCGGTTTTTTTTCTTGTCTTTCCTGTGACGGACGTGTAGGAAAAAACGACAGAATTCTTGCGCGCGGGATAAGAAAATGTTTAAGCTCGTCCGTTTTTTAAAGGACTATAAAAAGGAATGTGCCGTCGGGCCGCTGTTTAAGTTTTTGGAAGCCTGCTTTGAACTGGTTGTTCCTTTGGTAATGGCGGGCATTATCGATACCGGTATTAAAAACGCGGATACGGCCTATATTTATAAAATGGGCGGGCTGATGGTGTTTTTGGGACTGCTGGGGCTGGCCTGTTCTTTAACCGCGCAGTATTTTGCCGCCAAAGCGTCCATGGGATTCGGAACGGCTTTGCGCACCGCTTTTTTTCGTCATGTCGCCGACTTGTCCTACAGCGAACTGGACGAAATCGGCACGCCGTCTTTAATTACGCGATTGACCGGAGATATCAATCAGGCGCAGGCCGGCGTTAATCTGGTGCTGCGGCTGTTCCTGCGTTCGCCGTTTATTGTTGTTGGCGCGATTGTTATGGCTTTTTTTGTCGATGTGAAACTGGCCGTTATTTTTTTGATTGCTACGCCGCTGATCGGAGCCGTTATTTATTTCGTAATGGCCGGATCCGTGCCTTATTATAAAAAAATTCAGGCAGTCATGGACAGGATTTCCCTGCTGACCCGGGAAAATCTGACGGGAGTGCGCGTTATTCGGGCGTTTTCCAAACAAAAAGAAGAAGTTGAGCATTTCAAAACGACCTGCGCGGCGCTGATGGACGAACAGTTTCTTGCCGGAAAAATCGCGGCGCTGCTGAATCCGGCGACGTATATCGTCGTCAATGCCGCCGTGATCGCAATCGTATGGGGCGGCGGATTTCAGGTCAATGAAGGTCGGCTGACACAGGGCGAAGTAATCGCTTTAGTTAATTATATGTCGCAGATTTTGCTGGCTTTGGTCGCTTTGGCGAATTTGATCGTCGTTTTCACCAAAGCGTCCGCCTCCGCCGTGCGGATTAACGAAGTATTTGAAATTCTGCCGGGCGTTTCCGATTCCGGCCGGGCGGTTTCGGCGCTTTCCGACGCGCCGCGCGTTGTGTTCGACAATGTTTCCTTCAGCTATAAAAAAGCGGAAGCAGCGGCTTTAAGCAATCTTTCTTTCGCGGTTCCGGCCGGATCGACCGTCGGCGTGATCGGGGGAACGGGATCGGGAAAATCGACGCTGGTTAATCTGCTGGCCCGGTTTTATGAAGTGTCGGCCGGGCGTGTTTTAATCGACGGGGCGGACGTCCGGGATTATCCTTTGGCTCAACTGCGCCAAAAGATCGGTATCGTGCCGCAAAAAGCCGTTTTGTTCAAAGGGACAATCCGCGACAATATGCGCTGGGCGAAACAGGACGCGTCGGACGCGGAAATAGAACAGGCGTTGAAAATCGCGCAGGGGTGGGATTTTGTCGTGTCAAGACCCGCCGGGTTGGATACCGTGATAGCGCAGAGCGGGAAAAATCTGTCCGGCGGTCAAAAACAGCGTTTGACGATAGCGCGCGCTTTGGTCGGACGGCCGGAAATTCTGATTTTGGACGACAGCGCTTCGGCATTGGATTTCGCAACGGACGCCAGACTGCGCAAAGCGATTAAAAACGAAACGAAAGGCATGACGGTTTTTCTTGTTTCTCAGCGTGTGTCAACGTTAAGAAACGCTGATTTTATTGTTGTTCTGGACGACGGAAAAGCCGTCGGAATCGGACGGCATGACGAACTGTTTGAAAATTGCTCCGTTTATCGGGAGATCTGTTTGTCCCAGCTGGAAAAGGAAGAAGCCTGATGCGAAAACAAAGTTTGCTGAAACGTCTGCTTTCTTTTACGCGCCCGTATCTGATTTATCTGGTTTCAGCGCTGGTTTTGGCGATTGTCAGCGTGTCGCTGACATTGTACGCGCCGGTGCTGACGGGACGGGCGGTTGATTCGGTCGTCGGCAAAGGACAGGTTGATTTCGGTACGTTAAAATCCGTTTTGACAACGCTGGGTATGGTCGTTGCGGCAACATCGTTCAGTCAGTGGCTGATGGGGTTGTGCACAAACAAAATCACTTATCTGACGGTGCGCGATATTCGTGTCAAAGCCTTTGAACGACTGCAAAAAGTCCCGCTGCGCTTTATTGATTCCAATGCGCACGGCGATATTCTCAGCCGTGTTATCGTTGACGCCGAACAGGTTGCCGACGGCCTTTTGATGGGCTTTACGCAGTTGTTTACGGGCATAGTGACCATTTTCGGAACAATCGGATTTATGCTGGCAATCAATGTTAAAATTACGCTGCTGGTTGTTTTCGTTACGCCGTTGTCTTTGTTCGTTGCCGATTTTATTGCCAAACGGACATTTAATTTATTTAAACGGCAATCGGAAACGCGCGGCGAAATGACCGCGATGATCGAAGAAACCGTCGGAAACATGAAGGTTGTTAAAGCGTTCGGACGCGAACCGGAGGCGATCCGGCAGTTTGAGGAAATTAACGAACGCCTGCGTGTTTGCGGAATAAAAGCTTTGTTCTTTTCTTCCGTCACTAATCCGTGCACACGCTTTGTCAACGGCGTTGTTTATACGTTGGTCGGCATTGTCGGAGCGCTGACGGTCGTTGCCGGCGCGTTAAGCATCGGGCAGCTGTCTTGTTTTTTAAGTTACGCCAATCAGTATACAAAACCGTTTAACGAGATTTCGGGAGTCATTGCCGAATTGCAAAGCGCGCTGGCTTCGGCCAAAAGGCTGTTTGAAATTATTGACGCCGAACCGGAAACGCCGGATTTGCCGAACGCCGCCGTATTGGCGCATGCGGACGGTTCGGTTGTTTTGGATCATGTTTCTTTTTCTTATACGCCGGAAATTAAATTAATCGAGGATTTAAACTTATCTGTTTGTCCGGGGCAAAAAATAGCCGTTGTCGGGCGGACGGGCTGCGGCAAAACAACGCTGATTAACCTTTTGATGCGTTTTTACGACGTTAATGCGGGGCGCATCGTTGTCAGCGGCCGGGAAATCGGAAATTTAACGCGCGACAGTCTGCGCGCGTCGTTCGGCATGGTTTTGCAGGATACGTGGCTGAAAGCCGGGTCCGTGCGCGATAATATTGCTTACGGCCGGCCGAACGCGTCGGATTATGAAATTGTCAGCGCCGCGGTCGCCGCGCATGCCGACGGCTTTATTAAGCGCCTGCCCGACGGGTATGACACGCAGATAGCCGAAGACGGCGGCAATCTTTCTCAGGGGCAGAAACAGCTGCTGTGCATTGCGCGCGCCATGCTTTCTTTGCCGCCCATGCTGATTTTGGACGAAGCGACCAGCTCGATTGATACGCGCACGGAAATTCATGTGCAGAAAGCGTTTGATGAAATGATGCGCGGACGCACCAGTTTTGTCGTCGCGCACCGGTTATCGACAATCCGAAAGGCGGATTTGATTCTGGTCATGGATTCGGGACGGATTATCGAACAGGGAAAACACGAAGAATTACTGGCAAAGAACGGTTTTTACGCCGATTTGTACAACAGTCAGTTCGCCGTTTAAAAAATAAATAAATTATTCTTGTATTTTTCTTTTAAAAAGAATACGTTCCGCGCGAAAAAAACATTCAGCCGGACGTTACTCCCATGCAATTTATTTCAAGAGAAAAATGGCTTCGGTTCAGCCGCAGCCTGCCTGTTATATTTCCAGGGCTTTGTTCCCAAGTTTTTCCGCGTTTTTAAGGAAGCGTATACCGTTGGCGAGTTCAGACGCGACTTAACCGCCGGCATTACCGTGGCGATTGTCGCTCTGCCGTTATCCATGGCTTTGGCCATCGCGTCCGGAACGACTCCGGACCGGGGATTGTTCACGGCAATCGTCGCCGGATTCCTGATTTCGTTTTTGGGCGGCAGCCGTTTTCAGATCGGCGGGCCGACGGGGGCTTTTGTCGTCGTTATTTTTAACATTATTGCCGCTTACGGTTACAACGGACTGGCTTTGGCGACGATTATGGCGGGCCTTATGCTGATTTTGGCCGGGTTTTTCAGATTGGGAGCATTGATTAAATATATCCCCTATCCCGTTGTGACAGGGTTTACCGCCGGTATCGCCGTAATTATCTTTTCCAGTCAGATCAAGGATTTGTTCGGTCTGCAGATCGCCGTCGTTCCCGCGGAAATCATTGAAAAATGGAAAACGTTTTTTATTTTTAAAAACACGTTTGACCTTTCGGCGACCGTTATTTCTTTTGCGACATTGGCCGTTATGCTGCTGCTGCGCCGGTTCGCGCCGCGGCTGCCGAATTTTCTGATCGGCGTCGTAATCGGAGCGCTGGCCGTGTTTTTCTTTGATCTGCCGGTCGATACGATCGGATCAAAGTTCGGAGGAATTCCGGACGGTCTGCCGGTGCCTTCTCTGCCTTCGTTTTCCTGGGAGGAAATCGTTCTGCTGTTTCCCAGCGCTTTTACAATAGCTTTTCTGGCCGGTATTGAATCTTTGTTATCCGCAGTCGTGGCGGACGGTATGACGGGGGACCGCCATTTGTCAAACTGTGAATTGGTTGCGGAAGGCACGGCAAATGTTGTGTCCGTTTTATTCGGCAGGATTCCCGCGACCGGCGCGATCGCGCGGACGGCGACAAATATTCGCGCCGGCGCTTATTCGCCCGTTGCAGGTATGATCCATGCGGCCGTTTTGCTGTTGTTCATGGTTTTTCTGGCGCCGCTTGCGTCTTATGTGCCTTTGGCCGGACTGGCCGCCGTGTTGGTGATCGTCGCCTGGAATATGAGCGGTTTTGATAAAATCCGCCTGCTGCTTTCCGCGCAGATGGGCGACCGGTTGACAATGATCGTGACGTTTCTATTGACGGTATTTGTTGATTTGAATACGGCGATAGAAGTCGGCGTCGTTATGGCCAGTCTGATTTTTATGCACCGCATGTCGATTAATTTCGCCGTTGAAAGCAATTTGCAGCTGACGGACGAACATAAACATGAAATGTTGTCTTCAACGGATTTTGTCGGCAATCTGCCCGAAGGTGTTGTCGCTTTTCGTATCAGCGGCCCGTTGTTTTTCGGCGCTGCGTCAAGGTTGACCGATTTTTTTGATACGCTGCCCAATCCGCCGGAAATAGTTATTTTGCGTATGGGATCTGTGCCGATGATGGACGCGACGGCCGTTAATATTCTGGTGGATTTTATTAAAAAATGCCGTTTGCGCGGAACAAAGATCATTGTCAGCAACGCTAAAGACCAGCCGCGCAAGGTATTGAAATGGGAAATTGTTCAAAGCCGGCTGAATACGACGGTCGCTTGGGCCGCCCGGTTCAGACAGGCGCTGGCGCAGCGGCTGCTTGACGATGAAGAAAAAAAAGCCGCCGATCAGGCTTAGATTTCCCTTTGTCCTTTTAATAACGCAGGAGAACGGCCGGCGGCGCGGGAAACCGGCTGCCGATCATTTTCCCCGTTTATTTGCGTTAAAGTTTTTTGCAGGGATTTTTCTTTTGAGCCGGTTTGTTCCGTTTTGGCGGTCGGCGCGCCTGCAGCGGCTTTTTTGTCTGCGCCCTTTACTCCGACAGACACGCCGCCCGTATGACCAGTTTCCGTTCCGGCGTTCGCTTCCGTTCCCATTCCGGTTCCCGCATGCGTATGCGTTTCTGTTCCGGCGTTAATGCCGCCGTGTTCCGCAAGATACGCGTAATTACCAGCAATAAAAGAAGCCGCGCTGATTCCGACGGTTAAAATATCGCGTCCCAAATCGTTAAAAGCCTGTTTCGCCGTTTTTTTACCGCTGACGATATCCTGAACCGTTCCTTTTAACGCTTTCATTTCAGGAGCGACGACCAAAGCGGTTGCCGCCGCGCGGGTGGCGAATTTCGCGTTCAGCATGCCGGACAGCCCGAATACAACGGCGCCGGCGCCCAAAGATGCCGAAGTCAACGCTTTTGCCGCTTCTTTGCGATTTTTGGATATATAGTCAAACAAGCCCGAAACTTTGCCGGCCTGCCGTTGTTCTTCGGCGTGCTTTAATAACGGTTTAACGGCTTTGGCCGCGTTGATCGCCCCTAATGCAATGATACCGGGGCCGCCGAACTGGCCGGCGACGTAAAACTTTCCGACGCCGATGGCAATGTTGCGTACTTTTGTATAATTTTTGCCGAGTCTTTTGGTCATTTCCTGATCAAATCCCGTAATCTTTTCTTTCATTTTTTTTAAAAGAGGGACGGATTCGATAGCGCCGTTTTTTTTCTGGTTTACCCTGCGGTGAACCATCATTGCCTGCTGCGTCGCGTTGGCGGCGAAGTTTTCTATGGTTTGTTGTTTTAAGGAAAGCACGGCCATTTTTTTATCCTCGGTTCAGCGCGTCTAATAATTTTTGATATTCTGCCTGTAACACGGCAATCGTTTTTTCATTGATCGGCGTTTCGGCGGGAATCCGGTCGGCGGCGAACATTAAAACCAGATTGTTTTCCATATTGCCGCGCAGGGTTGACAGATAAATGTCCCGGGTGATTTTTTCCCCGGACAGGCTGAGCGTCATAAAAGCCTGCAGTTTTGAAGCGTCCGTCAGGGTTTCGACAAACCGGGCGTGAGCGTTTTCATCGGAACCCGTAATTTCAATTTGGTCCGTCAGCCGCAGCAAATCGGCAAAAGCCGGGAATTTCAGTTGGTTGTTTTTTTCTTTTTCAAAGGGATTTAAGCGTTCAAAAACGGCCAGCTGCGCCAGATTGTATTCAATAACGTTTTGATTCAGCTCGTCTAAATGCGTCAGGCTGTGTTCCGCGTCAAATTCGTCAAGCATGGGCTGCAGTTTTTCGACCGCCTGTTCGCAGTCTGATTTCAGATCTTTATTTTGTGTCTGGGCAAATGTTCTGAAAAACGAATAGAACAACGGCGAAGTTTCCGTTTCCGCCGCGTAAGTTCCTTCCAGAAACTGCCTGACGATATCCGCCGCTTCCGTTTCCAGCGCGGCCAAGCCGTTCGCGTCGCCGACGTCGGTGAAAGCTTTGCGTTGATTTAAAAAAGAAATCAGATCCATGACGGAACCTTTATGAAAGGGAAGCTTTATTTAAGGATATGAATATTTCGGGAAAAAATCATTAAAAATGTTATCAATAAAGAACTTTTTCAAAATAAAGGCCTTCCGCCGCCGCAGTCGGCCCGCCGGCCTTGCGGTCTTTGGCTTCCAGAGCGTCAATGACGTTTTGTCTTGACCACCGGCCTTCGCCGACCAGTTTCAGCGTGCCGACAATGTTGCGTACCTGATGATGCAGAAAAGAACGAGCGGAAAAATACAGAAAAATAAATTCCCCGTAACGTTCGATTCTGATTTCGTCCAACGTTTTAACGGGCGATTTGGCTTGACAGGCCGCGGCGCGGAAAGTTGTGAAATCATGTCTGCCGATCAATACCTGCGCCGCATCGGCCATTGCTGCTTCGTCCAGCGGCTGATGCACCCACCAGACGCGGTTTTCATAAAGAGCGGGACGTGATCGGCGGTTCAGGATTTTGTAAACATAAAATCGTTTTTTGGCGTCAAACCGGGCGTGAAACGTGTCGTTGACCGGCTCTGCTTTTAAAACGGAAATCGGCTGCGGACGCAGATGCGCGTTAAAAGCCTGGCATAAACGAAACGGATCAATTGTTTTCGAGGCGTCAAAATGCGCGACCTGTCCCAAAGCATGCACGCCGGCGTCCGTCCGACCCGCGCCGGTAATCAGAACGTCTTCTTTTAAAAAACGGAAAGCGGCTTTTTGCAGTTCTTCCTGAATTGACGGCGCTTTGTTTTGCTGCTGCCAGCCGGAATAATTTGTGCCGTCGTATTCGATGATGATCTTATAACGCGGCATTCAGAACCGTTCCTTCCGGCAGGTCAAATCCGCGCAGAAATTCCTCCGCGGGCAGAGCTTTTTTGCCGTCGCGGCGCAGGATATTCAGTTTCAGTCCGCCGGATCCGCAGGCAATCGTCAGATTTTCACAGACCGTTCCGGGGGTAAAAGAACCGTTTAATTCAACCGGATCCGCGTCCAAAACGGAAATGCGTTCGCCGTTATGATAAAACCAGGCGCCCGGCCACGGCAGCAAGCCGCGGATTTTGCAGTCCAATTCGGCCGCAGGCAGATCAAAAGAAAGCAGCCCTTCTTCTTTAGCGACTTTGGCGGCGTGAGTGACGCCGTTTTGAGGCTGTTTCTGCGCGATCAACCTGCCTTGTTCCAGTAATTCCAATCCTTCCAGCAATACTTCTCCGCCCAGAACGGCCATTTTGTCGAAAACGGAACCGGAGGTATCTTTTTTCCCGATCGGAATTTTTTTTGTCAAGAGCATATCGCCGGTATCCATGCCGGCGTCCATCTGCATCAGCGTGACGCCCGTTTCTTTGTCCCCGGCCATAATCGCGCGTTGAATCGGGGCGGCGCCGCGCCAGCGCGGCAGCAAAGAGCCGTGAATGTTGATGCAGCCGTATTTAAAGGCGTTCAGACAGGCTTTCGGCAAGATTAATCCGTAGGCGGCGACAACCGCGATATCGGCGTTCAAAGCGGTGAAAGCGTCCTTTTCTTCCTGCGGTTTAAATGTCGGCGGACAGCGGACGGGAATGTTGTGTTCTTCGGCATACTGTTGAACGGGCGACGGCGTCAGCTTGTGACCGCGGCCGCTGGGACGCGGCGGCTGAGTGTAAACACAGACAACATCGTGTTTGGAATGTAAAGCCTTTAAAGCCTCCAGCGCGAAATCAGGCGTTCCCATAAAAACGGTTTTCATAATCACTTCCTTATCTTGAAAAGCACTGTTTTATATCGTTTGAAACAGGCAACTCTGTTATTCTTATACCCGATAAATAATTTATTAAAAACGCTATTTTTGATGTGTCCGGCCGTAAATCGCAGACCGGCAGCTTTGCCGTATTCGCGGGGAACCGCTGCCGGTATTGATCGGAAAACCAGAAAAACAGGGGAACATTCAGCATATCGTTCCCCGCCGCGGGACGTTGGAACGGATTTTCCGGAATCGTTCCGTGATCTGAAAAATATAATAAAGCAACATTTTGCCCGCTTTTTTCGGCTTGTTTTAAAATTTCGGCCAATACGGTGTTCGTATAACGCACGGAAGCCGCATATTGTTCCGTAATCAATTCTTCCCGGGCGTCGGGATAACGGTGGTTGTATGGAAAATGTGACCCGAACAGGTGCAGAAAAATTAATTTTTTGGGCGACGGATCGGCCAAAGCCTGTTCTAAAGGGGACAATAAAACATCGTCAAAGCGTTGGCTGGTATATTCGTAAGATTCGGCCGCTTTTGTGTAATTAAAGTATCTGCGGTCGTCGATCCCGCGCGTTAAAGCGTAGATCAGATTATCATGCTTTCCGCTTTTGAAGTGATTGGAAAACCAAAAAGTCTTGAAACCGGCTTGTCGGTAAACCGAAATCAATGAAATATCGTCGGGCAGCAGAATTTTTTTCAAAACAAATGCCGTTGACACACTCTGCGTTGTCGCGTTTTCAAATAATAACGGCGCGTTTTTCAAAAAGGCTGTTTTTTCTTTGAAATCGGAAAGGTTATCGTAAAACACCCGCCGATTGGCGGATTCGCCGACAACAACAATGACGGTTCTGGGAATTTCGGGGGATTCCAAATAAAACGCGGGTTGTTTTTCATTTTGCAGCAAAGCCGCAATTTCTTTTTTTAAATCGGAATAAACAATCCGGGCTTTGACGGCATTGTTAAAAAAGCTGCCTTCCCATTGCGATATAAAGCAAAAAACAGAAAAAACAATAAACAAGCCCGCGTAAAATGCACGGTCGCCTTTCCGCGTTTCAGGTGTTTTTGTCATGATTCCCAAAAACAGCCATATTCCCCAATAAAACACCGTTCCGACATATACGGGAAAAGGTATGGTCTGCAGAAAGTCCAGCGTATGAAACCAGGTCGTATCGAATACCGTAATAAATATGCTTTCATTCGGCAGATTATGCGTCAAAACAAAAGAGATCAGACAGGCAAAAGCGATAAACCAGAAAACAAAGGAACATATCCAGACGGCCGGTTTGAAAAAGCGGAAAAATAAACGCGACAGATAGTAACCGAAGCCGATATCCGCGATAACGGCAGTCAGATAAAAGCGGGTCGTAAATAAGGGATCAAGGGTCTTATTGTCGATTTGCGAAGCTTTAAAACGCAGTCCCGTCACAATTAAAACGGGGATTAAATAAAGCAATATCAGCCAGATGACCGTGCCGGACTGTTTCAGGATTTTCATTTTTCGGAATCGGATTTCCAGCGGCGTTCTTTTTCAACGCGGCGGACAATGATATCGCGTTTGACTTTGGACAAATGGTCAATGAACAGTTTTCCGTCCAGATGTTCCAGTTCGTGCTGAACGCAGATCGACAACAGCCCGTTCGCGTGCAGCGTTTGTTTTTTGCCGTTTTCGTCCGTGTATTCGACGGTAACTGTTTCAAACCGTTCGACAGGGGCGTACTGTTCGGGAACCGACAGGCAGCCTTCGTCGTGCGTGACGGTTTTTTCGCTGTGCGCCGTGATGACGGGATTGATCATTTTATAGGGCTTTTTCGGTTCGTCGTCGCGCGTAACGTCAATAACGACCATGCGTTTCAACAGCCCGACCTGCGGCGCGGCCAGTCCGACGCCCGGCGCGGCGTACATCGTTTCCAGCATATCGTCCAGCGTTTCGCGCAGATCGTCGGTCAGCGTTTCGATTTTTTCGCTTTTCTTTTTCAAAAGGGGATTGGGAACTTCCAGAATTTTCAATAAAGCCATAGCCTTTTCCTTTGCTGTTCTTCCTTTTAAATACGGTTTTTGGCAAACAAGGTCAACACTTCGCTGAAATATTTTACTTTAAGGTATAAAAAAAGGTGTTTCTTTGCCGAATTTGCGTTATAACTCACCCTCAGCAGGATTTAATTTTTAACAGGATAAAAAGCTTATGATGACTACCGGTGAAATTCGGCGCACTTTTCTGGATTATTTCCGTAAAAACGATCATGAGATCGTTCCGTCCAGCTCTTTGGTGCCACATAACGACCCGACGCTGATGTTTACCAATTCCGGCATGGTGCAGTTTAAAAATATCTTTACGGGCATGGAAAAACGCCCGTATGTCCGCGCCGCATCGGATCAAAAGTGTGTGCGCGCCGGCGGAAAGCACAACGATTTGGATAACGTCGGTTATACCGTCCGCCATCATACGTTTTTTGAAATGCTCGGCAACTGGAGCTTCGGCGATTACTTTAAGGAAAAGGCGATTTATTACGCTTGGAATCTGGTGACGAAAGAATTCGGCCTGCCCAAAGAAAAGCTGATGGCGACCGTTTATCATACCGATAACGAAGCGTTTGATCTGTGGAAAAAAATTGCCGGCCTGCCTGATGAAAAAATTGTCAGAATCCCGACAAAGGATAATTTCTGGTCTATGGGCGATACGGGACCGTGCGGGCCGTGTTCCGAAATTTTTTACGACCACGGCGAACATATTCAGGGCGGGCCTCCGGGGTCGCCGGACGAAGATGGCGACCGGTTCGTCGAAATCTGGAATCTGGTGTTTATGCAAAATGAACAGCTGGCCGACGGGCGGTTGGTTGATCTGCCTCATCGCTGCATTGATACGGGTATGGGGCTGGAACGCATGGGCGCGGTAATGCTGGGAACAAACGACAACTATGAAACCGACGTGCTGAAAAGCCTGATCAACGCGGCGGCGGGAACGGCCGGGGTCGAACCGTACGGCGAATTCAAAATGTCGTTACGCATTATCGCGGATCATCTGCGTTCGTCATGTTTTTTGATCGCGGACGGTGTTCTGCCGTCCAACGAAGGGCGCGGCTATGTTCTGCGCCGTATTATGCGCCGCGCAATGCGTCACGCGCACATGATGGGGTGCAAAGAACCGTTAATGTGGCGTCTGGTGCCGGCTTTGGTGCGGTTAATGGGCGACGTGTTCCCCGAACTGGTGCGCGCGCAGGCTTTGATGACGGAAACGCTGCGGTTGGAAGAAACGCGCTTTAAAGAAACGCTGGGCCGCGGATTGAAACTGCTGGATATTGAAACGGACAAGCTGGCCGACGGCGGCGTTTTGCCGGGCGAAGTCGCTTTCAGATTATACGATACTTACGGTTTCCCGCTGGATTTAACGCAGGACGTTCTGCGCGGCAAACGCATGACGGTCGATACGCGGGGATTTGAAGACGCAATGGAACGTCAAAAAGCCGAAGCCCGCAAAGCCTGGGCGGGTTCCGGAGAATCCGCGACCGACGCCGTATGGTTCGAGGTTAAGGAAAAAATCGGCGGCACGGAATTTCTGGGCTATGAAATGACGCAGGCCGAAGGACAGGTTACCGCTTTGCTGGTTGACGGCAAAGAAGTCGATGAAGTTGCCGAAGGACAAAAAGCCGCGGTTATTACGAACCAGACGCCGTTTTACGGCGAATCCGGCGGTCAGGTCGGCGATACGGGAACGATAGCGATTGCGGATTCCGTTTTGTTTGACGTAACGGATACGCAAAAGAAAGTCGGCGATCTGTTCATTCATCTGGGAACGCTTAGGAAGGGTTCTTTGAAAATCGGGCGGAATATTTTAATGACGGTTGACGCGGAACGCCGCGCGGCGACGGCGCGCCACCATTCGGTTACGCATTTATTGCAGGCGGCTTTGCGCAAAATTTTGGGCGAACACGTCACGCAGAAAGGTTCTTCCGTTCACCCGGACGGCATGCGTTTTGACTTTTCCCAGCCGCGCCAGATTACGTTTGAGGAACTGCGCGCCGTTGAAAACGAAGTCAACCGCAATATTCTGAAGAATCTGGAAGTCACGACACGTTTAATGTCGCCCGAAGCGGCCGTAAAGGACGGGGCCATGGCTTTGTTCGGCGAAAAATACGGCGATGAAGTCCGCGTCGTTTCAATGGGATCCGGCGAAGACAGGGTTTCTGTCGAATTGTGCGGCGGCACGCATGTCAGACGAACGGGGGACATCGGTTCTTTCCGCATTGTTTCGGAAGGCGCTCTGGCCGCAGGCGTGCGTCGTATCGAAGCGGTGACGGGCATGGCGGCTTTAAACTATGCGCAGGAACATGACGATCTGCTGGTGCGGACGGCGGAAAACCTGAAAGCGTCCGTTGCCGATATTCCGGCGCGCGTGCAGGCGTTGATTGACGAACGCAAAAAACTGGAGCGCGAACTGTCCGACATGCGCAAAAAGCTGGCGGCCGGCGGTTCGGCCGGCGCTTCAGCGGCCAAGCAGATTAACGGCGTGTCTTTTGTCGGGCGCGAGTTAAGCGATATTCCGGCCAAAGAATTAAAGGGCATGGCTGACGAAATGAAAAAGCAGATCGGATCGGGCGTTGTGGCTTTGGTCTGCGCGGATAACGGCAAAGTGTCGGTTGTCGTCGGCGTAACGGACGATTTGACCGGAAAGATCAACGCGGTCGATCTGGTGCGCGCCGGGGCAGAGGCGGCCGGCGGTAAAGGCGGCGGCGGACGGCCTGATATGGCGCAGGCCGGCGGTTCGGACGTGTCCAAAACGGCCGATGTGTTGCGTGTCATTGAAAAAATGCTGGAGGCGTGATGATAACGCCGGAACAGGCCGGAGCGTTTTTAACCGTTGATTTGAAAAAAATCGCCGACAACTGGCGGGCGGTTCAGAAACGCGTCGGCGATAAAACGCAGGCGGCGGCCGTATTGAAAACGGACGCTTACGGGCTGGGCGCGCAAAAGATTGCTCCCGCTTTGTATCGTGCGGGCTGTCGGGCGTTTTTTACCGCTTATGTGTTTGAAGCCGCCGCGTTAAGGCAGGCGCTGCCCGAAGACGCGCAAATTTACGTGCTGCACGGCGTTTTGCCGCATACGGAACTGGATTTTTTAAAATATAATCTGATTCCGGTTTTAAGCACGCCGCGCCAGATCGCCGCCTGGAATCATCTGGGGCATAAGGAAAACAGAATCCTGCCGGCAGCTTTGCATGTCGATACGGGCATGACGCGGCTGGGATTAACCGAAACGGACGTTGACGCCGTATGCGCCAATGTGCCGGCCTATTTGAATATTTCTCTGGTCGTCAGCCATTTGGCCTGCGCCGATGATCCCGAAAATCCTAAAAATAAAGATCAGTTAAAGCGGTTTGACGATTTGTGCGCGCGGCTGCGCGCGGCTTTGCCCAATCCGTTTAAAGAAAGTTTGTCGGCTACCGACGGCACGCGTCTGGAAAATCCGGCGTATTATAAAGATCTGGTGCGTCCCGGCATTGCTTTGTATGACGGCGCCGTTTCTCTGGAAGCCAAAATCCTGCAGATTCAGGACGCCGTGCCGGAACAGACGGTCGGCTACGGCGCAACGCATGCTTTTAAAGAAAACGCGCGTGTCGCCGCTTTGGCGATCGGGTACGGCGACGGATATCCCAGAACGCTGGCAAACAGAGGCTATGTCTGGCTGGCGGGGCGGAAAGCGCCTGTTATCGGGCGGATTTCAATGGATTTGACGACCGTTGACGTGACGGGAATTGATCCGCGGGAATTGCAAAATACGCCGACGGCGGAAATTTTCGGGCCGCACTGTCCAATAAAAGAAATTGCAAAACTGGCCGGAACAATAGATTATGAATTATTGACGAATTTAAGCAGACGGTTTTACCGGATTTATATGGATTGAAAGGCGGTCAAATGAATATTTTTGCTCCCGTCGGCAGAGTATTTCTGAACTTTTTGCGTTCTGTCGGACGATTGACGTTGTTTACGATGAAATCTTTGTCTTATTGCGTGCGTCCGCCGTTTTATTTCAGAACGCTGTTTTCCCAAATGGTGGAAATCGGTTTTTATTCTCTGCCGGTCGTTGCGCTGACGACAATGTTTTCCGGTATGGTGATCGCGCTGCAAAGCTATTCGGGACTGTCAACGCTGTCGTCCGAAGGCGTGGTTGCCTCCGTTGTTGAATTGACGGTGACGCGCGAACTGGGACCGGTGCTGGCCGCTTTGATGGTGGCGGGACGCGTCGGGGCGGCGATGGCAGCGGAGCTGGGGACGATGCGCGTGACCGAACAAATTGACGCGTTGACGACATTATCGACAAATCCGTTTAAATATTTGGTCGTGCCGCGGATTGTCGCGGGCGTCATCATGCTGCCCGTTTTAGTGTTGATCGGCGATGTGATCGGTATTTACGGCGGGTATTTGATCTGCGTTTATAAGCTGGATTTCAACGCGATTAACTTTTTGCGTAACACCTGGAATTTTATGCAGGCGGTCGATATCGTTTCCGGCATGACCAAAGCGGCCGTGTTCGGTTTTATTGTTACCCTTATGGGCTGTTATAACGGCTTTTATTCCAGAGGCGGAGCGGAAGGCGTCGGTAAAGCGACGACAAATGCCGTCGTGGCGTCGTCAATCTTGATTTTAATCAGCAATTATATGCTGACCGAATTGTTCTTTTCCAAATAGGGGGCGGTTATGGCTGACGAAATCAAAGTAAAAATGACGGACGTTCATAAAGCTTTCGGCAAAAAAGTCGTGCTGGACGGCGTTACTCTGGAGGTTAAAAAAGGCGAATCTCTGGTTATTATCGGAGGGTCCGGGACGGGGAAATCGGTCACGATCAAATGTATTCAGGGGTTGCTGACTCCCGACAGCGGTTCCATTTTGATCGACGGCAGGGAAATTGTCGGCCTGAACGGCCGCGAAATGGAAAAAATCAACGCGCAGACCGGCATGCTGTTTCAGGGCGCGGCGCTGTTTGACAGCCTGAATATTTGGGAAAACGTTGCTTTCGGCCTGATTCAAGGCAAAAAAATGAAACGCGCGCAGGCCAAAGAAATCGCGATAAAAAAACTGGCGCAGGTCGGATTAAGCGCGGACGTCGCGACGCTTTACCCTGATGAACTGTCGGGCGGCATGAAAAAACGCGTCGGACTGGCGCGCGCGATTGCCGCGGATCCGGAACTGATTTTCTTTGACGAACCGACAACGGGACTCGATCCGATTATGTCGGACGTTATTAACGATCTGATCCGTTCCTGCGTCAGGGATTTGGGCGCGACGGGAATAACGATTACACACGATATGTCTTCGGTGCGCAAAATCGCCGATAAGGTTGCGATGTTGTATAAAGGAAAAATTATCTGGTACGGCGGGGTCGAAGAAATCGACCGGTCGGGCAATCCGTATGTCGAACAGTTTATCAACGGTCGTGCCGAAGGGCCGATTCAAATGGAAATCCGCGGATAATGGCAAAGAATACGACCAGATTTGTCTGTCAAAGCTGCGGCGCGGTTTTTCCGCGCTGGGCGGGCAAGTGCGAAGCCTGCGGCGAATGGAATACGATTACCGAAGAAGAAACCGCCGCAGCGGCCGCGCCTAAGGCTACGGGCGGCAAAGGCGGTCGGCAGATCGAGTTTGTCAGTCTGGACGGCGTGCCGGAAACTTCGTTTCGGCTGAAATCCGGAATAAAAGAACTTGACCGCGTTTGCGGCGGGGGGCTGGTCGCGGGATCCGTACTGTTGATCGGCGGGGATCCTGGAATCGGTAAATCAACGCTGTTATTGCAGGTGACGGCGGCTTTGTCCGCGGTTTGCAATGTCAAAGGGGCGCCGGTGCGCTGCGTTTATATTTCCGGTGAAGAATCCGTTGATCAGGTGCGTCTGCGCGCCGCGCGGCTGGGGTTGGCAAAGGCAAACGTCGAACTGGCGACGGCGATGAACGTCCGCGACATTATTGCGACTTTGGACGCGGGAGAAGCCCCCGACGTCGTTGTCATTGATTCGATTCAGACCATGTTTGTCGATACGATGGATTCCGCTCCCGGTACGGTCGGGCAGGTGCGCGCGTGCGGCAACGAATTGATCCGTCTGGCCAAACGGCGCGGGTTTGCCCTGTTCTTGGTCAGTCACGTGACAAAAGAAGGCACGCTGGCCGGTCCCCGCGTTTTGGAACACATGGTTGACACGGTGCTTTACTTTGAAGGCGACAGAGGTCACCATTTTCGTATTTTGCGCGGCGTTAAAAACCGTTTCGGCGCGACGGACGAAATCGGCGTTTTTGAAATGACCGAAAAAGGATTGACCGAAGTTCCCAATCCTTCGGCTTTGTTTTTGGCAGAACGGCGCGGCAATGTTACGGGCAGCTGCGTTTATGCGGGAATTGAAGGATCGCGTCCGATGCTGGTGGAAATTCAGGCTTTGGCCGCGCCGTCGGGCGGCACGCCCCGCCGGGCGGTCGTCGGGTGGGATTCGTCGCGCTTATCAATGATTTTGGCCGTGCTGGAGGCGCGCTGCAGTCTGCCGATGTCGTCCAGAGACGTTTATCTGAACGTGGCCGGCGGGATCAGAATTACGGAACCGGCGGCTGATCTGGCGGTGGCGGCGGCTTTATTGTCCTCTGTTTCGCAAATTCCCGTGCCGGCGGACGCGGTCGTTTTCGGCGAAATCGGCCTGTCCGGAGAAATTCGCGCCGTGCCGCAGCCCGACCTGCGGTTAAAAGAAGCCGCCAAGCTGGGATTCGCCCGCGCGTTGATTCCACCTAAACGCGTTAATAAAAAATCAGTAAAAGAATCGGATACTGTCCTGAGGGTTAATGAAATCGGGCATTTAAAAACTCTGCTTGATATGTTTGGTTTGTCGGATAAACGGGATTCATAAATGGAAAATATTTACGGCGTTGATATTTTTATTGCGGTTGTTCTGATCGTTTCCGCGCTGTTGTCTTTTTTCCGCGGTTTTATCAGCGAAATGCTGGGAATCGGATCGTGGGTTATCGCTTCGATTGTCGGATTTTATACAATGCCGTATCTGGAACCGTTTGTTTTGAATTATGTTCCGAAACCTTTGTTCGCCAATATTTTATCTTTAATCGTCGTAGCGATCGTCACGTTGATTATTTTAACGCTGATTTGTTCAAAGATAGAAAAGAAAGTCAGAAAAAGCGCACTGAATCGTTTGGATCATTTTCTGGGATTTATTTTCGGCGTTATCCGCGGAATAGTAATTCTGGTGCTGATTTATTTTATGATGATGACGCTGGCGCCGAAGTATCTGGAACAGCTGCAAAAAAAGAGCAAAGCGTTTCCTTATCTGGAACGCGTGACGGAAAGCGTTAAAGGGCGTCTGCCTGAATCTTTGTTCGACAATCCTGTTAAAAAAGAGCAAGAACCCGACGAAATCGAAGAACTGATCGAGAAGTTGAATACGTCTTCGCAGAAAGAAGATCAGGCGAAGAAACAAAAGAAACCGGAACCGGAAAAACCGGTTGACCCGGAAAAAGCCGATGATTTGTTCAACGCTTTGAACAACCCGCAGGTAGAGGAAAAAACGTCGGCTCGGCCGGCGCAGGGGTATAATAAACAGGAACGCGAAGAACTGGATAAATTATTTTTGGAAAGCATGGAAGAAGCGGAATCCGTCGTTGATTAAAGGATCGGATAAAAAATATGGAACAAGCCGGCCAGACAGATATTTTAATTTTGATTCTTGTTTTTTTATCGGTTCTGATCGGTTTCGGCCGGGGATTTTCTGTCGAGGCGACGCGTCTGGCCGTTTATGTTTTTTCCGGTATTTTCGGATATTATCTGATCCCTGTTTTTCAGCCGGCGTTTTCTTCTTTTATTCCGCATGACAAAACGGCATGGACGCTGTCTTTGGCCGTCGGATCCTTTTTTTCATGGATTGTGCTGCGTATATTTACTTCGTCTTTGGTTCAGAATGTCAAAAACAGCCGTTTCGGTCGGCTGGACAGATCGCTGGGGGCTGTTTTCGGGTTGGGACGCGGCATTGTTTTTTTGTGTTTGTTCAGTTTCCTGATCAGCGCCGTTTCTCCGCGTCTGTTTGAAAAAAGCCGGTTGATGCAAATGTCTTTTGCCGGCATGAAAACGATTTTACGGCAGTATCCCGAATTGAATGTTTTTCCTCAAAAACAGGAACAGCCGGCGGACGGTGAGGAAGCGGAAGCGCCGGCGGACGGGGAAACGAAGGACAGCGACCGGAAGAAGTCTGCCGCAGAGTATGTTTTAAATACGAATGTTCAGACAAAAGACGGGGAGAAAAACCTTTTGTCCGCGGCTTCTGAGTTAATTGCGGAGGGCATGGCGATTGATTCCGGCAAACCGATCCCGCCCGAACTGGTTGAAATGATGCTGCGTGTGCAGCTGGAAAATGCCGCCGGAGATGAAAAAATACAGGAAATGTCGCCGAAACGGCAGATGCTTTTTTTACGCCAAACGGCAGAACAACGAAAGAAAACGGAATGAAAATTTTGGCAATAGACAGCACGCACGGCACTTGTTCGGCGGCTTATTTCAACGGCGACAGGGTTGTATCCGAAATCGCGGAAGAAATGGAACGCGGTCAGGCGGAACGTCTGATCCCTATGGTTCAAGGTGTTTTAAAACAAGCCGGAGTCGGGTTTAAAGAAATAGAAGCCGTTGCCGTAACGACAGGACCGGGATCTTTTACCGGCGTGCGTGTCGGTCTGGCTGCGGCGGACGGGATCGCTTTGGCGGCCGGTCTGCCGATGATCGGCGTTTCGGTGCTGGAAACGTTGGCCTGGAAGATTCACCGCCATACTTCCGAATTGGAAAATTTGTGTCTGGTATTGGAAACAAAACGCGATGATTTTTATGTGCAGCGTTATTGCCGCGGTGTTCCTTTAGAGGATCCCGCCGCCAAAACAGCCGGGGAAATCAAAATGTTTTGTTCCGAATATGTCTTTGCCGGAAACGGCGTCGGCCGCCTGATTGAACAAATCGGGGACGTGAATGTCTGTACGGCCGCAATGCCGACGGCGGCAGACGTCGCTTTACTGGCGGCGGACAGAAAACCGTGCAAAGAATTTCCTGAGGCGATGTATCTGCGTGAAGCGGAGGTTACCGTATGTCAGAAATAAAAATCAGAGACGCATCGTTCGCGCAGACATACGCCGACATTCACTGCGCCTGTTTTGCCAAAGGGTGGAACGAAGCCATGATGCGCCAGATGCTGCTGCTGCCGGGGTCGTTGGGGCTGATCGCTTATCAGCATGACAAACCGGCCGGTATCGTCGTTTATGCTTACAGTCCCGGACAGGCGGATATCGTAACGTTCGGCGTGTTGCCGGATTACCGCGGCCTTCATGTGTCCGATGAGTTGATGGAAGCTTCTTTTCGTTCTTTGGCCGATGAAGGAATCAAGGAAATTTTTCTGGAAGTCGCCGTTGATAACACGCATGCGATCGCTTTATACAAGCGCCACGGATTTCAACAGGTCGGCCGCCGTCCGAATTATTATGTGCGCGGCGATGTTAAAACGGACGCTTTGGTGATGCGGGCGGAGCTGTAACTTTTGTTTGTTTGAAGGACAAAAGGTTTCTTTTCGGCGGAAAATAAAGAGAAACCCCCGATTTTTGTTTTCAGGGAAAAAAGACATTCGTCCGCGATATCTGATATTTTCCCGCGAAAAGGAACAGACAAGACGCTTTGCTGACGTTTAATGACAAATCCGGCGTCGGTTATTTCCCGGCGGATCAGGTGTGCGGACAGGGCCGGCATGCCTTTTATTTGTATAGGCCAGAATCCGGCGGTGTTTTTGATAATCAGAAAAAAGTGTCCCCGCGGCTTTAAAATACGGTGCGTTTCTTTGATTAAAGGCAGACAGCCGTTGGCGACGGAGGTGTTCAGAACGGCCATAAAAACGGCGGCGACTGATCCGGCGGCAGGCAAAGAAACAAGCGCAACGTTGTCCGGCAGCGTTTCTTTTTCCATGATAATCTCCGGCCTGTTTTGTTCAAAAGCCTGCAAAAGCGGCGCGTCCGGTCCGATTAAAACCGACGGCAGATCTTTGATGTCTTCTTTGGCCAGAAAAGACCGCAGGCGCTTTTGCAGCCGCCGGCCGGCGTCGGACACGAAAAAAGAATTACTCGTCGGAAAGCGCACCGTCATTTCTGGTTGATTCTCCCTGTGTGTTTTTGACGTAAATTTCTTTGCGCAAAAGAGGTGGGGTTATTTTTCCCGATTCAACATAACGTTTGATGTTTTCATTAACGCTCCACTGTACGTCCCAAAATTCCGACGTTTTAACCCAGCCGCGTAATTCCAGCTGTACGGCGGCGAAGTTCAGCTGCTTGACTAAAATCTGCGGAGCGGGCTCTTCCAGAAAACGCGGTTCGTCTTTGATAATCTGCTTCAGATTTTCAACGGCCGTTTCCAAAGAATCGAAATAAGACAAGCTTATTTTCGCTTCGACACGGCGTTTTTTGTTGCGGGAATAATTAATAATCGCCGTTGTCCAGAATAAATTGTTCGGCATACAGACATAGACGCCGGAAAACGTTTGCAGGCGCGTCGTAAACAATCCGATCGCTTTGATCGTTCCGACGGTAGATCCGATTTCCACGGCGTCTCCGTTTTTAAACGGGCGCAGAAACAGCAACATTAATCCGGACGCCATGTTGGAAATCGCGTCTTTTAAAGCAAAACCGATTGATAATCCCCCGACGCCGATCAGAGTGACGATGCTGGCCGTATTGATGCCGAACAGGTTTAAGATAAACAAGCCGCCGATGCCGTATACGCCGTATTGGATTACCAAAGTGGCGACAGGCAGAAAAGTGTCGTCGACATTTTTAATTTTGTGGATTCCCTTGTCCAGCGACACGGCGATGAAACGGGAAAGAAGGGAAGAGGCGAATAATATTCCTCCGGCCAGCAGAACTTTGTAAAAAATCGGTAAAATAAAAGAAAGATGCTGATTGATAAAATCGGTCATAAAGCAGGCCTCTGAGAATATTTTTTCTTATCATAGCATGTCGGAAAAAACGTGAAAAGAAAAACAAAGGCTTTATTTCGCAGCGGTTTTGGGTGCGGAAGCGCGCGTTTTGGCGTCGGCTGGTTTTTCGGGAACGGCTTTTTTGGCCGGCAGTTTTTGCCGCGCTGCCGTTTTTGAGGAAGACGCGGGTTTGGCGGGTTTTGCCGCCGGGGCTTTTTTCTCTGCCGTCGTCGTCGCTTTCTTTTCGGCTGCCGGTGCGGGCACGGCCGTTTTTTTCTTCGGCGCCGCCGCCTTCTTTTTCCCGGCTGTCGGAACGGTCGGTGCTTTCGGAGCTGGGGCGGCTTTTGCTGCGGGCGGCGTCGGTTTTTTAACGGCCGCCGCGGGCCGGCGGATCGTTTTTAAGGCTTTTAGCCTTTCAAATCGTTTTAATTCCAGATCCATCAGTCGGCATTTGTGGTTTTTGGCGTCCCACGAGATATCGGCCGCGCGGCAGACGTTGATCGTATGAACTTTGTCCGTCGCCGGCAGAAACAAAAAAGCGCTTTCCCCGGCGGCCCATAAAAAAGCGCCGGCCAGCGGGGCGGTTATTCCCCTTCTGAACGTTTTTTGTTTGATCAGCAGTTCGTAACATAAAAAGCCGCCGATGACAAAAACAAGCGTTTCAAAAGTCAGCGCGCCCCAGAATTGTTTTTCGGCGGCGACTTTGTCCGCGAATTCCGGTTCACCCGGAAAAGCGGCCATCGTATCGGAAAAATCAAACGGCGTTGAAATCCACAGATTGACCGTTTTAACGCCCAGCCCCGCTAATACGGCCAGATTGAACAGATAAAGCAGATATTTAAAAAAGCAAACGGTGTAACGCGCTATTTGTGAAAAAAAACTGTTTTTCATCTGCAATCCTTTTCTCTGCGTTTCTTTTGTAGCCGTTTTATCCGAGAAAGAAAAGAATTTTATCACTTTTAAAAAAGCTTGTTGTTTCGTGATCGCAAGTATATTCTGTAAAAAATTTTTTATTCAGAAGAGAGAATACGCATGCTTTTCAAACGTCAGGATTTTTTGCTCAGTGCCCTTGCTTCATACATTCGCCAGACGGCGATCGCGACAAAACGCGCCGTTTTACAGGCTTATCAGGAAAATCCGGAAATAACGGAAAAATTCCTGCAGTATTTTGATTTAAAATTCAATCCGCAGAAGGCTTCGGCCGGTTCTGTTACGGCAATGGAAAACGAAATTGACGCGCAAATGCCGAAAAATACGGCTTTAAAGGCTGTTTTTTCGGCTTTAAAAGCAATGACCCGCACGAATTTTTACCAGGATCACGGCGAAAAAGAATACGTTTCTTTTAAATTTGCTTCAAATAATATCCATCATCTGCCGAAACCGAAGCCGATGGCTGAAATTTTCGTATTTTCACCGGACGTTGACGCCGTTCATCTGCGTTTCGGCAAAATCGCGCGCGGCGGTATCCGTTGGTCGAACAGAAAAGAAGACTTCCGTACGGAAATTCTCAGTCTGGTCAAAGCGCAGCAGGTGAAAAACGTCGTTATCGTTCCCGTCGGGGCAAAAGGCGGCTTTTTCCCAAAACGCCCGCCGGAAAACGCCACAAAAGAACAGCTTCACGAATATGCGGTGAACGCCTATAAAACGATGATTTACGGAATGTTGGACATTACGGACAATATTGTGGCCGGTAAAGTCGTCGCTCCGCGCGACGTTGTTCGTTATGACGATGACGACCCTTATCTGGTCGTCGCCGCGGACAAAGGGACGGCCGATTTTTCCGATATCGCCAACGCGATTTCCGTTCAGTACGGTTTTTGGCTGGGCGATGCTTTCGCTTCGGGCGGTTCTACGGGGTTCAGCCATAAAGGTATGGCGATTACGGCCAAAGGATCCTGGGAAAGCGTTAAACGTCATTTCCGGGAAATGGGCAGGGATTGCCAAAAACAGGATTTTACGGTTGTCGGGTCCGGCAGTATGGCCGGCGATGTGTTCGGCAACGCGATGCTGTGTTCGCCGCATATTAAATTGATTGCGGCGTTTAACTCTTCTTCGATCTTTATTGATCCGACGCCTGATCCGGCGGCGTCGTTCAAAGAACGCGAACGCTTGTTTAAAGCTGAAGCCGGCTGGGCGGAATATGATCGTTCTCTGTTGTCTTCCGGCGGAGGGATTTACAGCAGAAAAGATCAGATCATTACGATTTCAAAGGAAGCGTGTTCTGTTTTGGGGCTGTCGCAGACGGTGCTGACGCCCGACGAACTGATCAAAGCTTTATTATCCGCGCCGGTTGACCTGCTTTATTTCGGCGGTATCGGGACGTATGTTAAATCGGGCGTTGAAACGCAGATGGACGCAAAGGACAACGCGAATTCGGCCTGTCGCATTGACGCGTCGAAAATCAGAGCCAAAGTCGTGGCGGAAGGCGCCAATCTGGGGCTGACGCAGAAAGCGCGCGTCGAATACGCTTTGAACGGCGGCCGTTTAAATACGGACGCGGTTGATAATTCGGGCGGCGTTGATTGTTCCGATCACGAAGTCAATATTAAAATTATGCTGAATATGATGGTTGCGGACGGCAAAATGACGACGGAAGAACGCAATGCACTGCTGAAATCCATGCAGGACGACGTTTCCGTTTTGGTTTTGCGCGACAATTATCTGCAAACGCAGATCTTGTCTTATATGCAGCACCGCGGCGCAAAGAGTATTCCCGGCAATAAAAAGCTGATTCATGCTTTGGAAAAGGACGACCGGCTGAACCGGACTTTGGAATCTTTGCCGCCTGACGCGGAAATGGATACGCGTTTCAATCACGGGCAGGGGCTGACGCGTCCCGAATTGGCCGTTTTAATGGCGTATGCGAAATTATATTTGTATGACGCCGTTTTAAACAGTGATCTGCCGGACGATCCGTTTGTGAAAAACAACATGCTGCCGTTTTATTTTCCGTCGGCGTTGCGCACAATGGCGGAGGATTATATTTTAAACCACCCGCTGCACCGTGAAATCAGCGCGACAATGATCGTTAACAATCTGATCAATCGCACGGGCGTTAATTTCATCGGCAAAATGCGAGCCGAAAGCAGCGCGCCGGTTGTTGATATCGTCAAAGCTTATCTGGTCGTCGCCGAAGCGTATCAGACCGAATCTCTGTTCGCGCTGATCGAAGCCCGGGACGGTGAAATGCCCGCGCAGAAACAGGCGGACGAAATGCGCCGTTTGGTCGCTGAAATTGAAAATATGACGTTAACGGTTTTGCGCAACGGCATGGAAAATGACATTGCCGGCGAAGTCAAAGGCTGGAAAGGATACAAGGACGAAAAGTTTCTGCAGTTCCGCAATGATTTTTCGGTCTGAAAAGCAAAAGGGGAGAAACGGTTTATGAAAAAAACATTTTTTTCTTTGTTGTTTTTAATGTTGTCCGGCTGCGCGCTGTTTTCTTCCCCGGCGGAAGAATTTCAGCCGACCAGCTGCGCGAACATCGACAAACGGGTCAAAATCGTATACGAAGACGACAATCTGGTTATCGTCAATAAACCGGCCGGTATTCTTTCTGTTGCGAATAAAAACAGAAAAGAAGAATCCATGCTGGATTTGCTGCGTATCAAGTCGGCTTGCGTTTCGCCGGACAACAAACCGAAATGGTATTACAGGGTTCACAGACTGGACCGCAATACGCAGGGGCTGATGATTTTCGCCAAAAACGAAAAGGCGCAGAAATACATGCAGGATCAGTTTGCGGCCAGAAAAGTCGAAAAGCGGTACCGCACGGTAGTAGAAGGCGTGATTGCGCAGGATAAAGGCGTTATCAACAAACCGATCACGGACGCGCAAGACGAACCGGTGCATAAAATGCGGGTTGCCGCGCCCGGCGAAGGTCTGCCTTCCGTTACCGAATATACCGTTATCAGAAGACTGCCGAACGCAACATACGTTGATGTTCATACGCTGACGGGCCGCCAGCATCAGGTCAGGCTGCATCTGGCGTCAATCGGCCACCCGGTTTTTTCGGATCGTTTATACGGCGCGACGTATACGACGACGTTTTTGAAAAATCATTTGCTGCAGGCTTATTACCTGAAATTCAAAAAGCCGTTTTCCAATGAAATACTGGAACTGCAATTATCGCCGTCCGACAAGATTCTGGAAGCGATTGATTTTGCGGAAAAACCGAAAAAATAAACTTTTGTACCGCCGTCAGACCTTTTGAATGTCTGCTGATGGTCAGGCTGTTTTTTCTTTGAAATCTTTTAAGATGAAAAAGAAAGAGGAGGCCTGATGAAAAAATACGGATTTTTTCTGTTTTATTTGCTGCTGACTGCCTGCGCCCGCGACATTAACAGCGATTCATATCAAATGTCTTCGGTCGGATCGGCCGACCAGGTCGGACAAGGCGTTATTGTGGACGTTAGAACGGTAACGATTCAGGGACAGAATTCGGGCGGCGCGCTGATCGGCGGCGTGGCCGGGGGCGTCGCCGGATCGACGATAGGCCGCGGATCAGGCAGTGTTTTGGCTTCCGTCGGCGGGGCTTTGGCCGGCGCTTTTATCGGCGGATTGACACAAAAAGAATTAAGCGAACAAAAAGCCTTGCAGTATATTGTTCGTCTGGCAGACGGCAATATGATTACCGTGATTCAGGGAATGAATAACCGACTCGCCGTCGGACAAAGGGTTTTTATCCTTTACGGTCAGGAAACGCATTTGATTCCCGATACGCTGCCGGCGCCTTAAAAAACACGGAAAAGCACAGAAATAGACAAAATATTAAGAATTTATGAATTTTTTTATCACTAAGTTCTACCAAAAACGAGGATTTTGTGATATAAGTATTATGTCTTTGAAGGGAAGCGAGATCAATTCGGCTTTCCCTTAATTTATGACAAGCTGCAAAAAGGTGACTTTTTTCGTCAGGAAAAAGGAGGAGAATCGCTTTTTTGTACGGATAAAACCCTGATTAGGATAGTGAAATGGTAAAAGAAGTTTCTTTTTCGACCGGTGATTTTGTTGTTTACCCGACCCACGGCGTCGGCAAAGTTTTAAGCATTACAAAAGACACCGTCGCGGGACAGGAATTGGAATTGATTGCTGTTCATTTTGACAAAGACCGTATGACTTTGCGCGTCCCGATGGCAAAAGCGAAAAATTCGGGATTAAGAAAGTTGTCCAATAAAAATATTATGGATACGGCTTTGGAAACTCTGCGCGGCAAATCAAAAGCAAAACGCACGATGTGGAGCCGTCGTGCCCAAGAATACGAAGCGAAAATCAATTCCGGGGATCCCGTTTCGATCGCCGAAGTTGTTCGTGACCTGTATCGGTCTCAGTCACAGTCGGACCAGTCTTACAGCGAACGCCAGATTTATGAACAGGCCTTGGATCGTCTGGCAAATGAATTGGCCGCGTTGGAAAAGATCAATACACAGGAAGCAACGGTCAAGTTGTGCGATATTTTACAGCTTGCCGGTTAAAAAAAATTGTTGAAAATCAAAGAGGGCTGTTTCAGCCCTCTTTTTTCTACTACCCGGTGGCGGCGCCACGGGCATAACGCCCTCCCGGCGCGGCCGGC
>ULQL01015352.1_pt1 | contig 42560 bp, 35 predicted proteins | sample 1954411 | NCBI WGS metagenome assembly ULQL01 (sample SAMEA4835654, study PRJEB28245) | human gut metagenome | biome: gut microbiome; material: fecal sample | place: Denmark | collected 2008 | reverse complement strand
GAGCACAGGCCTTCTAAGCCTGGGGTCGGGGGTTCGAATCCCTTCTGGCTCACCATAAAAAACACACAAAATTAATGTTTTGTGTGTTTTTTGTTGCAAAAATAACGCAATAAATCTTTTAAAATTAATGTTTTAAGAGTGTTACTTTAAATAAAATTTGCATTTCTTATGTAAACGTGGTATAATATGAGTTACAAACTTTTTAATACAGGAGGATTTTATACATGTTGACGAGAATTGAGAAAAAAATTGATTGCACACGGTGCCTCAGAGCACATTGTGTAAACAAAGGGGTCCTGAGTGCCAAGCAGGATTATTCCTGCTATCAGCCTTCAGGCTGTGCAAGTTGCAACTTGTACAGCGTTTGTGCCAGTCTTACAAAGGACAGTGAAATTTTTGAATTTTCCTCTCGTGTGAGCAATAGTTGTGATATTCCCTACTGCTATGTCAAGCCCACATGTGAGAATTGTTTCAAATCTTCTCACTGCCGGAACTCTGGCACCAAAAGTTTCGAATTGAATCTTGAGGACCCCACACGTCCCCATTGTTTCAGTGGATATCATTCCATTAAATAATTAGGGAAACAACATGTAATCACAGTCAGAAATTTCTGACTGTGATTTTTTTGTGTTTTATTAATCTACTCAGTTCTAAATTTTGAATCTTGTGCATATAATGTAAATATTACATATATAAGGAGGATTATTTTATGAGTGTGCAACTTGAGAAAAAGTCCAAGCAACAAAGCAATAAAACATCTGCAAGTATGAAAATTACTTGTGCTTTGTATCAAACTGAAGCCTGCCCTTTTCCCACAACTTGTGATGGCAAAAATCGGCAGTGCAATTCTTGGAAAGACCATAGCAGCAAATAAACCTCAAAAAGGCTCTCGAAATGAGAGCTTTTTATTCTATGCGTTTTTCCAAAATGCTTCATATCCTCTGTGTGCTTCATATAAATCTAATTTACTTGTAACTTCATAAGGTGAGTGCATTGAAAGTACTGGTACACCACAGTCAATAACATCTATTCCTTTATTTGCTAAGATATATGCTATTGTGCCTCCACCTCCAATGTCAACTTTTCCAAGTTCAGCAATTTGGTATCTAACATCATTTTCTTCAAATATTTTTCTAACTTCCGCAACAAATTCAGCATTTGCATCAGATGCGCCAGATTTTCCTCTAGCACCTGTATATTTATTTAGTCCAATTCCTCTTCCTAAATATGATGCATTGTTCTTCTCTGAAACGTTTGCATAAATTGGGTCTAAACCTGCATCAACGTCTGCTGATAACATTTTAGAATTGCAGAAAACTTTTTCTAATAAATTAGGTCTATTTACTCCTAATTTATTTAAAATTTCTGAAATGAATGTATCAAATACATGTGATTCCATACCTGTATTTCCCATACTTCCAATTTCTTCTTTGTCAGATATAATACAAACTGCTGTCTTGACAGGATTTTGTATTTTCATTAAGGCTGTTAAAGACGCATAAACACATATTTTATCATCTTGACCATAACCTGCAACCATACTGTTATCAAATCCCATACTTCTGCAAGGCATTGCTGGTACTAATTCAATTTCTGAACTTAATAAATCCTTTTCTGTTATTCCATATTTTTCATTTAAAATATTTAAAATATTTAATTTTACAGAATCAGCTATTTCGCCACCTATTGGCATACTTCCAATTAAAAGATTTAAATCTTCTCCTTCAATTCCATCTGCCAATTTTTTCTTCATTTGATCTTGTGCTAAATGTGGTAATAAATCTGTAATTGTAAATATTGGATCATTCATATCTTCTCCTATATTTACAGTTACCTTTTCACCATTTGTTTTAACTATAACACCATGTATTGCTAGTGGAATTGTAGTCCATTGATATTTTTTTATTCCACCATAATAATGTGTTTTTAAATATGCAAATTCTGAATCTTCATATAAGGGATTTGGCTTTAAGTCTAATCTTGGAGAATCTGCATGTGCACCAATTATATTTATTCCTTCTTCAATACTCTTTTCTCCTATAATCGCTAGGTACATGCTTTTTCCACGATTATTCCAGTAAACCTTATCTCCTGCTTTTAAAGTTTCGCAATCTTTTATGTCTTTAAATCCGTTTTGATGTGCTATTTCTGTTGAAGTACTTATAATTTCTCTTTCTGTTTTTGATTTATTCATATAGTCTATATATCCTTTTGCATAATCAAGAATTTCTTGTTTTTGCTCTGCTGTTTTAGAATTCCAGCCATTTTCCTTTTTATTAAACAACTTATTTTTTAATTCTTCTGCTTCTTTTTTATCCATTTCCAATCTCCTCTCTAGTTTTTTTGTTATTGTATCACAATATTTTGTATTTAGTATACACAATTTTTAAAAAAATATTTAATTTTTTACTAACATTCCTAAAACTAGAATTCCAATATTGTCATTATATATTTCATCAAATTGAGATATTGGTAATGGATTTTCGCCTATTCCCGCTTCTATTGTATAACCTGGTCTTTTGTAATTTTGTATAAACCAATCTTTATATCCTGCAAAACTCGAATTATATGGCACATCAGTCAAATCATATCCACTAACTCTTGCAAATATTCTGCCTATTTCATATCCTTGTGGTGGATTTATATTTTGAAAATTCCAATAAAGTTCTTTTCCTTGTGTGTGATATGAAATTGTTAATTCAAAATTATTTTTTAACGTAAAATTATATATTGCCAATGCTTCACTTTGAGTTAATGGTCCTTCTCCTACAAAGTTTTGAGGAGCAGGTTTTGTATACCCTTGCTCGAATTTTATCCTTCTTGCTTCTTGCCAACCTGCAGGAAATTGTAAATTTAAATCTACACCATTAGCATTTGCCTTCCAACCACTTGGAAATGGAATGTTTGGAAAACTTTCTGAAATTTCTAAATACTTTTTGTATTCTTTGCTATTTGTGTCAACTCTTCCTGTAACTAGATCAATTCCATCTGGATTCATCATTGGCAAAATGTATAAAGAAACATTATTAAATAATTCTCGTGCATTTTGACCAAATATTCTACTATTTAAAACATAGCTTTGGCAAAAGTTTTCCACAAATTTCATAAGTAGAATACAACATATGTATTCATTTGCATGCATACCTGCATTATACATAATTTTTCTGCTTCCTCTTCCTATTTTTATGTATGGAAGCTGTTTGCCTAATGTACTAAAGCCAATATTTCCTATTTCTAAAAATGGATAATTTTTTTTTAATTCTTGTAGATTTTGCATCATTAGTGAATAATAATATTTTTGATTTGTTGGTACAATATTCATAAAAAATCACCTGCTATAATTTATTCAAATTAAGCAGGTAATGTGATTTACTGTTTTAATTTACTATATCCATTACTGTAATCTATTTCTATATTTGGTTGAACATTATAAATATATACATTAAAGCATATTTCTTTATTTTCCACAGACTGTGCCTCCATTTGTACTCCACTTGCGACTAAATTGTTTCCTTCAAATATTGGAGTTACCCTATATAACACATGATTTTTTTCATTTTTTCTTAGGTATTCCAATACTTTTGTTTCGAATGGCAACATTCCGCTTGTGTTAAAATAATTGGTTCCTGTTATAAGGTTTTGTTTATTCGCATTTTCTGCTGATAAACTATACGCAATTAAATGACAACGATTATATAAGCTTTTTCCATTATACTCTACACTTTGCCAACCAGATGGGTATATGTGGCTAATTGATGTTCTTTTCTCTCCTTCTTTTGGCATAGTTTCTTTTCCTAAGTTTGTAAATGCCACTCCACATCTGCCTAATTTATCTAACTTGCTATACCTTTCAAAACACTCACTTGTAAAATCACTTTTCTCAAAATTTGGAATATTATTATTTATTGTTACAAATATTTCCCCATTATACTCCGGAATTTCTCCCAAATTATATGATACAGTTGTATTTTCTAATATATTTTCGTTAACTTCTATATCACCAAAATATATTGCCGTAATTGCAACAATTAAAAATATTATACTTGTAATTATATTTCTTATTTTTCTTTTGCTCATTTTTTCACCTATTTTACATATTTTCCATTTACTCTTTTTACTATATCACCAACACAAAAATCTGGATATAATTCTTTATATGTGTATATTGAACCACTTCCATTTTCATGTGTTAAATAAATTTTATCACCAGTTATTTTTTGCACTACAAAATTAGTATTTTCGTTGTCTCTTAATACTCCATACAAATCATCTAATTTGTACCAAGCATCATCATTTTTTATATCTATTTCTCCACTGTATAGCTCACATTTATCTCCATTTAACTGTACTTTTTGACCCGAGTATAGGTTATAAAAGTCTAGTTTATCCATTTTATATATATTTTCATAAATCCCTTGATTATGCAGTTTTTCTAATGTTTCATTGGATGTATATATGTATATATTTTCTTCTTTACCGTTTTCTGGATTTAGTAATGTTATTTTTTCATTTTCTAATCCATACACCACTCCTATATTCATATTTCTCTCCTTATTTAATGTTTTTGCTAACTCATTAATAAAATTTGAAATAAAATTTTTTGTTTCATTACTAAAAATAAATTTTCCAAGATTAAAATTCTCTAAATTCATAACTTTCCTTTCTAGAACTAAATATTTTTTTGAACAAAAATTTTCTTTAATATATCACATATTGTCTATTATTTACAATAGTTTTATTTAATGATAAAATTAAGAAAAAATGTAGGTGGAATAAATGTATTATACATATATGTTGAGATGTGCTGATAATTCAATTTATACTGGAATGACAAATGATTTGGATAAAAGAATAAATGAACATTTAAGCAAGGATAAAAATGGTGCTAAATATACCAAATCACATGATGCTGTTAAACTTGAGGCTGTTTGGAAAAGCAAAGATAAATCTTTGGCTTGTAAATTAGAGTATCAAATAAAAACTCTTTCTAAAATGCAAAAAGAAGCTTTAATAAATGGAGAAAAGTTATCTAGTTTCTTGAGTGGAAAGGTTGATTGCAGAAGATATAAAAGAATTACAATTGATAAAAAATAGAGTAGTAAGAATTTGTTTAAACTCTTGCTACTCTAATACTAATATGGTCGAGGCGACAGGGATCGAACCTGCGACCTCATGGTCCCAAACCACGCGCGCTACCAACTGCGCTACGCCTCGATTTTTCTCAGTACTTATATACTATACCACACTTTTTTTACATTTGCAAGATTTTTTTCAAAATTCTATTGAATATTTTTAAATTTCAATGTATAATAATTATGTTATGCAACTGTAGCTTAGCTGGATAGAGCGTTCGGCTACGAACCGGAAGGTCGGGGGTTCGAATCCCTCCAGTTGCACCAAAAATAGTGTCCAAATTGGGCACTATTTTTCTATATATCCTGTTGTATCTGGTCTTGCAACATCGCTATCTTGTACATTTCCTATTTTCTTGTAGTACTCCTGTATTATTGACTCATTTTCATATTCACTTACCATTCTGAGTAATATTCCTGTATCAGCTTCAATTATATATTCCCATAAATATTGTTGTACTAAGTAACATTCTTTATCTCTAAATTTTATTTTTTCTACTTTTGAATGCATAGCTGTACTAAAAGAACTATCTAATGTCATATCAGTATTTTGTACTACAAGCTTTTCAATTGGAGTAATATTTTCTTTAGTTTTATTTTCCCCATCTTCTTTTAGCTCAAAGCTTTCTTTTGTGTCTTTATATGCTATTTCTCTTTTTAAACTTCCTTTTTCATTATTTGAATAACTACTATGATATCTTATCCTTTTATCTTCTTTTGCATATTCCTCTACATATGAAATAATACCTTTCTTTATTCCAATTTGTGTAATATGGTAATTATCTGCATCTTCTTTTATTTCATATATTTTAGCTTTATTATACAAATCATTTAGTATAATATATTTTCTGGTTGTATTTATCACAAATGTAAGTACAATAATTAACAATATTAGACCTAAAAATTTTAATATTTTTAATTTGCTACTATACTTTTTCATATATTTAGTTTCTTTTTTGCACTGTTCTATTGATTTTAAGCCTATATCATTCTGCATATTTTCTAATATTTTTCTACATTCTGAGCATTCCCTTAAATGTTCTTCTATAATCTTATTGCTCTCTTCACTAGTCAATTTTTCTATATAATTTGGTAATAAGTCTTGAACTAATTTACATTCTTTTTCATTCATATTCTTCTACCTCCTTTAATTTCTGTTTACCTCTGTAAAACGTTGTTCTTGCCCAGTTTTCTGTTTTATTAAATATGTCACCTATCTCTTTAAAACTTAAATCTCCTGTTATTCTTAAATATATTACATCTTTTGTTTTTTCGTCTAACCTTTGTATCCTTTTATATAATTCCAACTTATCATGATTTGAAATTGCTGTATCTTCTGTTGTTTCTAAAGATTCTATTTCAAACAGCTTGTCATCTGGAATATCTTTGATTTTTTTATTTTTCCTTATGCTATCTAGCCAAGTGTTCCTGGCTATCTTACATAACCATACAGAAACTTTGCAGTCATCTCTAAAAGTATGTATATTTTTTACTGCTTTATAAAAAGTCTCTTGAGTTAGTTCTTCAGAAATGTCATTATTATGGGTTAAACAGAATAAATATTTTTTTACTGTTTCAAAATATTCTTTATATATCTCTTCCATATTCTGCATACTTTTACCCCCTTTACTTAAATGACGATTCAAAATTCATTTTGTTACAAATTTTATTAAGTTAAGCTTACTCTTCATTGTTAATTTTTCTTGCTGTTTCTTTTATAACCTCATCATATCCTGTTAGTGCTGAGAATGGTGCAAACTGTGCGGATCTTTCTTCAAGTGACATTCTTGCATGTTTTTTGGATACATGATGTGGTAAATTTATTATATCGTTATATTTATCACTTTTTTCTAACATTTTTATTCTTTATGACCTCCTATTTGCCTATTTCTTTCAATAGTTGTGCCTTCCTTTTGTAAGTTCATACCTTTTAAAATAGCATTTTTTCCATATTTGCTTTTTATACCAATCATTGCTTTTTGTATTTCTTTTTCCGCTTCTTCCTTTTTTCGTTCCTCGTTAACTTCTGCGTAATCCACAAATAAGTTAATTTGCTCATAGTCACTAGTTTTTACCATATTTTCATTTACAACATTATTAACAGTAATATTTATTCTTCTTACTAAAAGTTGTTTATTCACAATTTGCTCATATAATTTAATTATGTGTTCCGTAAGAACTTTACTAGATGCTGTTTGATGATCTATATTTATTGTCCCATGTGCATGTTTTGGCACTTTTCTTCCATATTTATCAGTTGTTATTTCTCCGTTATACAAACTGCTAATTGCTTGATTTTTTAAATTGTCCACATCATAACCAACTTCTAGCACAATTTGATTTGTAACTAACCCCTTTTCTACTAAATCTAGTGCAAGTAATTCAGTCATTTCCTTTACAATTATTTTTGTATTTTCGTAATTGTATGGACAATGTAAAACTTGTCCAGAGCATATACTATTTGTGGCTGGTCTATATGCCTTAATACTTTCAATTGTTACACTTTCCCATCCCCAAGCATGGTCAATTAGTAGCTCTGCATTTACGCCAAATAATTTATATAATAAATCTTCATTTTTAACCGACATTCTAGCCACATCCCCCATTGTATACATCCCGTGTTCTTCTAATTTTTTTGTATACCCTTTTCCAACTCTCCAAAAATCTGTTAAAGGTCTGTGGCCCCAGAGCAATTTTCTATATGCCATTTCATCAAGACCAGCTATTCTTACACCATTGTTATCTGGTTTTGCATGCTTTGCTACAATGTCCATTGCTATTTTGCAAAGATATAAATTAGTTCCAATTCCTGCAGTTGCTGTTATTCCTGTTGTTTGATAAACATCTTGCATTACTTTTGTTACTAACTCTTTTGCTCCCATATTATATGTTTTTAGGTAATGTGTAACATCTATAAATACTTCGTCTATTGAATATACATATATGTCTTCAGATGAAAAATATTTTAAATATATTTTATAAATTTTTGAACTGTATTTCATATAATAAGCCATTCTTGGTGGTGCTATTATATAACTTAATTCTAAATTTTTATTTTTCTTTAATTCAATATCACTATATGATGATCCTGTAAATGTTCTATTTGTTGCCTTTCTTTTTCTGTATACATTTATCTCTTTTACTTTTTGAACAACTTCAAAAAGCCTTGCTCTACCTGGTATTCCATAGGATTTTAGTGCTGGGCTTATAGCAAGGCAAATTGTTTTTTCTGTTCTACTACTATCAGCAACTACTAAGTTTGTAGTAATTGGGTCTAGTCCTCTTTCTTTACACTCAACAGATGCATAAAAGCTTTTCAAATCTATTGCTACATATATTTTATTTTCTTTATTAAGCATAGCAATCTTCCTTTCATTACTCTGTTTTATTATATCAGTTTGTTTTACGTTTGTAAACAGCTGTTTGCATTTTATTTGTAATTTTATTTTTGTAGAATATTTTATATTTTTGTGATATAATTTGTAGCAACATAAATTTATATGAAAAGAGTGTGTAAAATGTTTGCAAATGCAGGAAAATATGAAGCTTGTGGTATATTTACAAGAGACCATTTTATATTACTTGTAATTACTATTATTGGCATCATTGTAGCTTTAAAATATACCGTAAATAAAGATAAAAATACTATATACAAAATCATAAAATACACAACAATAGTTGCTTGGATATTAGAAGTTATAAAAATATATTTTAATATTAAGCAAAATTCAGTAAAGGCTGTTAATACTTATGCTCCATTGTATTACTGCAGTATTTTATTATATGCAGGTTTATTAAGTTCTTTTGGAAAAGGTGTATTAAAAAGGATTGGTGATGTTTCTTTAGCCACAGGTGCAATAGTTGGAGGAATTGTCTTTATAATATATCCATCTACAAGTTTGCCTTTTTATCCTGCTTTTCACTTTTTAAGTATTCATAGCTTTTTATTTCATGGCGCAATGATATATTTAGGAATATTGATAAATAAAACAAGATATATAGATTTAGAATTAAAGGATGCTAAATATTTTGCTATTTTAATTGGTTGTATGAGTATTCTTGCACTAATTGTAAATAAGCTTTTTGATGGAAATTTAATGTTTATATCAAATAATTTCCCTGGTACTCCACTTGAAATTTTATATAATATAACAAAAGGTGGATTTTTCTATAAGTTTATTATGATAGTATCTCAAATGACATTGCCATTTTATGTTTCTTATTACATAATAAAATACTTTCAAAAGCATACAAAAATAGAACTATATGGCTAGTATAGTTCTATTTTATTAAATAAACATCGCAAGCATTAAGTCTTTTTAAATATGTTGTATTTTTTAGTTGAAGTGTATTTTTTATTTTTTTAATAACTCATCATTATTTTGGTCATCATTTATAAATATTAGCATTCCATTTGATATATCTTTATTTTGCATTATTTCTTTTATATTTTGTTCATTGCATTCAATATCTTTTGCTATATATGATTCGTTTATATTGGATAGTAATAATATATCGTCTAAAAATCTATTGTTATTAGAATTAAATAAATATAATGTTGGCAAGTTATTATTATTGCTTACAAATTCTACTATATCTCGTTTGTTAGAATATAAAACTTCTGGCTCTACTTTAAAATCTTTTATAAATAATAATATATCTTCTATTGATGCGTTTGAAAACTTTTGAACCATATCTATTGGTAAATTAAATTCACTTTTTAATTTTTCAGCCATTTTTGTTTTACTTGAATATGAAGTTTCTTTTTCTCTTTTAAAGTCTTGCCCTACAACTAAATCTATAACATTGTTTGTTATAATAGGCATTATAATCATTAGTAAAAATACTCCTATTATAATTTTATTTTTGCCTTTTAATAGCATATAAGTTACATATAATACAAGTATGAATATTAAGCCACATACTGGCATTATGTACCTCAATTCTATCCAAGGTGAAGCTATTGCTACTAAAATTGTGTATATTATTGTTGGTACAGCTATGTATTTTACGTATCTATTTTTTTCTATTTTTACCTTTTTTAATTTTGTATATATAATTATTCCTAATATAATAATTAGCACATTATTAAAAGCATATACGTTTATTTTGAAAAGATATAAACATATGTTACTTAAAAATTTTGAAATATTAGTTAAATTACTTATAGCACCTTGTCCTCTATATCCAAAAAACATATGTTGTATTGAATATGGATATATTATTAAAGATATTACACCTGCTAAAAGCATTGTTACTATGTATTTTAGTAGAGATTTATAGTCTTTTTCTTTAATATATTTAATAACAAACATTATAAATAGTATTGCTAAATAAAATAAATAATAATAATGTGTTAATGATCCTACTAATGCTGATATTCCTATTGCAGTTAATAGTTTATAATTGATTCCTTTGGTATCTAATAATTTTAAATGTAAATATGTTGTAATTACTATATTTAATGTTGCTAAAGCATACATTCTTATATAAATTACATTGTTTATAGATGCAAGTGTCAAGCTAGAAACTAAAGCTAATATAGCAGATTTCTCTTTGTATTTTTCTTCTCCTTCAAGTAGTTTTTTAATAATTAAATAAACAAATATTGTTACAAATGCATATATAATTATATTTAATGTTATTCCTGCCCATTTTGAGTAACTTCCTATATGAAATCCCATTGCAAATCTTAATAATAAATAATATAGTGGTGGATGCACATCATTTTTTTGATTTTCATATACTTGACTATATTTTCCAATGTCCTTATTTTGGACTGCTAAATAATCTTCATAATATTCTTTGCTATGCCATTGGTTATAAAAATCATTATTATCTTGTATTTCAACTTTATCGTAGTTTGCAAGTCCTAATGAATATGTTTCATCCATATGTATGTATGATTTATTTGCCCCTGCTATTATAAATGCTATTGTTTGAATTATAACAATTGCTATTATAATTGCTACTTCTTTTTTGTCCTTTAATTTCATTTTCTTTTCTCCAATATTCAATAATGAATTGCTACAATTATATAATAAATAGCAGATAATTACAACAAACTATCTGCTATATTCCTCCTTATTTTTTAAATAATTTAACTGCAATTTGCATTTCTTTTTTGTTTCGTAAAACCTTAAAAGTAACTTCATCTCCCGGCTTTTTAGTATAAATATAACTTCTTAAATCACACATTTTTTCTAAAGCTAATCCATCAACTTCTAGCAATACATCTTTTTCTTGTATTCCATACTTTGCAGCAGCCGAATTTCCATTAACTTGTACCACATAAATTCCTTTGTCTAACTGTAAGTTACTATCTAAATATGGTATTACATTTTTGTCATATGCAAAAATTCCTAAATACGCTTCTTCAAACCCTCCTGTTGAAATAAAACTTTTTAATATTGCCTTTACTGAATTTATTGGAACTGCAAATCCAATTCCCTCTGCTGATGTAATTTTCACACTATTTACACCAATAACTTCTCCACTCTCATTTATCAAAGGTCCTCCACTATTTCCTGGATTTATAGTTGCATCTGTTTGTATTAAATCTTCCATGTATGAAGATTTTTCATTTCCAATTTCGTCTTGTTCATTTAATACTATTGTCCTATTTGTTGCACTTACAATACCAGAAGTAACTGTTCTTTGAAATTCAAAACCTATTGGATTTCCTATTGCATATACCATTTGTCCTAATCTTGCTTTAGACGAATCTCCTAAAGTGACATATTTTAAATCTTTTGCATTTATTTTTACAATTGCTAAATCTAAATCAGAACTTGACCACACCACATTTCCTTGATAGTTTTTACCTGTTGAAAGTGTCACATAACATTTGCTATATTTTTCTCCTGACACATGTTCATTAGTTAGAATGTAGCCATTTTCTGATACTATCATCCCTGTTCCTAGCCCTAATTTTGATGTACTATCTTTTACAAATATAGAACTACCTGTTCCTTTAAGTTTCGAAATTCCCACTATGCTTTCATTTACACTTTCTAGCATTTGAGTAATTGTCTCATTTTCGGTTTTTACTTCATCTACTGTTTGTGAAATTCTAGTTGCATCATATTGTTTATTTATTATTTGTGTAGGAGTTTCAATCCCATAATACAATACATATGTAAGTGCTAATAAAATAACTATTAAAATACTAATAAATGTACCTAAAATATATTTTTTTATTCTAGATTTATTTTGTTTTTTCCTAATGTACTCTTCCATTATCTTCTCCTATTTTCATATATATTTATCTTAATTATGAACAATTTTTGTAAATTTAAACTAACATTTTCAAAATTCCCAATATTCTCCATTTTTTTACATTATTTTTATTGATTTTTTAATTGATTTCATATATAATCTAACTAGAATTTTTGGCAAAATATAAAAAGGGGAAATTTTTATTATGGAAAAAAAATTATATAGTTTAACTAGCCCACAAAATAATATTTGGCTAGTAGAGAATTTCTATACAGATAAAACTATTAATATTGTTTCTGGAACCTTCACTATAAAGACTGGTTTCATATTAGATGTGGCTAAAAAAACTATTAATAAATTTGTTGAATTAAATGATGCCACTAGATTAAAGTTTATTCAAACTGACAGTGGAATTTCTCAATATTTAGAAAACTATAAACCTTTTGATGTCAGATCTATTGACATTTCAGGTTTATCTAATGACGATTGCTATGCTCTTAAGCAAGAACTTATTAATGAACCTATTGATATTTCTGTTAACCCATTTAATTTTATTTTGTTAGATAGAAAAGATGGTTATGGTGAATTTTTATTAAAAACTCATCATTTAATCAGTGACGCTTGGTCTGTTTCAAAAATGGGAACAGCTTTAGCAACTATATATGAGAACATTTTAAACAACAACTTAGATATGGAAAAAGAACCAAGTTATATTGACTTTATTTTAGAAGAACAACAATACCTAAATAGCGATAAATACATAAAAGATGGAGAGTTTTGGAGTAATTACCTTCAAGATTTGACCGAACCTTGTTATTTAAAGCAAAAAGATAACCTTTCTACTAATGCTAAAAGATTTCATAAATTTTTAAGTAAAGAATTTTCAGATAAAATAAACAGTTTTTGTAGAGAAAATCGTTTATCAATTTATTCTATATTTTTGTCTGCATTAGCAATTTATGTTTATAGGATTACCGGGAATACTGACATTGTCATTGGTACTCCTGTTCTAAATCGCGCTAATTTCAAGCAAAAGCAAATGCAAGGCATGTTTGTTTCTACTGTACCCGTTAGATTAAAATTACATAATAATTTATTGTTTAAAGAAGTGTGTGCTCAAACAGCTTTAAATAGCATGCAAATTTTTAAACATCAAAAATACCCATATAGAGAAATTGTTAAAAGTGCAAAAGTTTCTAATGGTGAAAATTTATTTAATTTAGCATTCTCTTATCAAAATGCCAGAGCAGATATTGATTTAAATAAATATAATATTGAATGGTTATTTAATGGTCATGTTCAAGAAGAATTAGAATTCCATGTTCTAGATTTAAATGATAGTGGATGTCTTGAATTTGATATTGATTATCTAACTTCTCTATTTTCTGAAACTGAAATTAGCTATTTATCAGATAGAATTATAGCTATAATTGAGGACGGAATTTCTTATAACAAAGATATTGAGCAAATAGCTATAATGTCTGATTATGAGAACCAAAAAATTATTAATATTTTTAATAATACTATTGCTGATTATAATGCAAATTCAAGCATCATAGATTTATTCAAAAATATTGCTAACTCAGATGATACAGCTTTAATATTTGAAAATAAATCTATGTCTTACAAAGAATTAAACCAAAGATCAAATAGTGTAGCTTTAGAATTGTGTAATCAAGGTATCCAACCTGGTAATAGAGTTGGAATTATGATAGATAAATCTTTTGAACTCGTAATTGCTATACTAGGTGTTCTTAAATGTGGCGCTTGCTATGTGCCTGTGGACAATAATTATAATTTAGATAGAAAAAAATACATATTGGAACAATCACAATCCAAATTATGTTTATGTGATTCAATTGAAAATATCGATTTGCCTCAAATCGATATAACCAAATTTGATTTTACTAATGAAAAAGATTTTTCATGTGCTACAGTTACGGCTGATTCTCCAGTTTGTATATTATATACTTCTGGAACTACAGGAAATCCAAAAGGTGTAGAAATTATAAATAGAAATATTATTAAATTAGTTACAAATATTACATATATGGATTTTCCAAAGGATGCAAGAATACTTCAAGTAGCTTCTACTGTTTTCGACTTATTCATATTTGAATTATGGGCTTCTTTATTAAATAAAAAAGCTTTATGTTTGATTAAAAAAGAAAATCTTTTAAATTTTTCTTATTTAAAGAAATATATAGATGATTATAATATTAATATAATGTGTGTTACTTCTGTATTGTTTAATCAAATTGTAAGTAATCATATTGAAGTTTTTGAAAATATAAAACAAATTTTAACTGGTGGAGATAAAATTTCTAATACACATGTTAAAAAATTAAAAACTACTTATCCTAACATCAAAGTTTATAACTCTTATGGTCCAACTGAATGTACTTCTTTCTGTACTATGTATGAAATTAAAGACTGCAATTTAGGTGAAATTCCTATTGGAAAACCTATTTCAAATTCTGCATGCTATGTATTAGATGACCAAAACCGTCTATTGCCTTTATTCTGTGTAGGAGAACTTGCAATTGGAGGAGATGGTGTTTCTAATGGTTATATTAATGATGCTCAGAAAACAAAGAAATCATTTATCCTTAATAATTTTTCTAATAAATTTATTGGAAAAAAATTGTATAAAACCGGTGATTTAGTTAGAATTTTAGGTGATGGTAATATTGAATTTATAGGAAGAAAAGATAATCAAGTTAAAATTAGAGGTTACAGAATAGAACTAGATGAAATTAAATCTGTGGTTTTAAAATATAAAGGAATTGAAAATTGTGCAGTTATAGTAAAAGAAGATAAAAACAATAAGAGTAATAAAAACATTTTATTATATATAGCTTCTAATTCTACAGTAAATATAAAATTATTACGTGAGTATTTATCAAAAAACCTACAATCATATATGATTCCTTCTGGTATCATGCAAATAGATAAAATTCCTTTGAATAATAACTATAAAGTAGATACTACTAAGTTACCAGAAATCAATGTTAATACAAATAAAAATATTCTACCTCCTACAACTGATGTACAAAAGGAATTATATAATATTGTATTTGAATTATTAGATGTAGATTTTAGCATTGATGATAATCTTTTCTCTATAGGATTGGATTCTCTATCAGCAATCGAACTTTCTAATTCTATTGACAAGAAATACAATATAAATATATCTACAAAAGATATATTGGAAAATAATACTATTATATCTTTAGAAAGCCTTATTTTAAACACTAAATCAGAAAATACAAATCAAAATATAATAAAACAAGATATTACATCTGGTGAAAAAAGTGTATTTTTAGAATGGTTAAAAAATCCTACAACCACTTTATATAACGCACCATTTGAATTAACTTTTGATAAATGTATAGATGTTGATTTATTAAAAGATTCTATTTTAAAAACAATACAAAATAATCGTAATATGTTATCAGAATTTACTTTAAAAGAAAATATGATTTCAAAAGAAATTGCTGAAAATACCAATTATGATATAAAGGTAAAAAATGTATCTGCTAAAGATTATAAACAAATATGTAAGAGTTTTATTACACCTTTTAACCTTTCAAAATTTCCTTTATTTAAGATAGAAATGTATATTTTAAAAGATTCTGTAAAAGTTCTATTAGATATACATCATATTATCTTTGATGGAACATCTTTCGCAGTTTTCTTAAAAGAACTATCTGATAGATACAATGGTATTAAGGTTATAGATAAACATGATATGGACTTTTCTCAATCTATTTCTTCTAAAGAATTGGAAAGAGCTAAGCAATTCTTCTTAGACGAATTTAGTGGTGATTTGCCTGTAAATGACTTACCTTATGATAGGCCTAGAAAAAAAGATATAAGTTTTAATGGTAAACTTATGTATTTACCTATAAATAAATCTATTACTAAAAAAATTAACAACTACATAAAAGATAATTCTATTACTTTAAACAGTTTATTCCAATCTGCATTTGCGATTTTACTTGCTAAGTATTACTTTAATGAGGATGTTATATTTGGAATGGCTGCTTCTGGTAGAAATAGTAGAAATTTAAATAATGCTATTGGTATGTTTGTAAAAACTTTACCTTATCGTACGGTAATAGACTGGAATACAAATATTTTAGATTATATTAAAGCTTCACAAATTAAAATTGCTGAAACTATTGATAATTGTTCATACACATATGACAATTTAGTAAAAGACTTAGAATTACCTAGAACTTCGAATAGAAATTTATTATTTGATGTTATGTTTGTATGTCAATCTATGCATATTCCTAAATTAAATTTTGGAAATAGTACTGTTTCATTCTCAGCTGTTAACAGAGTTATATCAAAATTTGATCTAACTTGCGAAGTTATTCCAGGAGAAGACAACATTGAGATTAGTTTAGAATATGCTACTGACCTATTTAATAATAACACTATTAAAAATTTAGGAAAGCACTTTATTCATATAGTTGAATATTTAGTTTCAAATCCTGATAAAAAATTAAGTGATATTGAAATGATTTTACCTAAAGAAAAAGAGGCTATTGTAAAATTTAATGATAATAAAACTGATTTTCCTAAATTAACTGTTCACGAATTATTTGAAAAACAAGTTCTTAAACATCCTGATAAAAAGGCGGTTGTATTTGAGGATAAATATTTAACTTATAAAGAATTAAATGAAAAAGCAAATCGACTTGCAAGATTTTTTATAAAAAATGGATTGTCTCGTGGTGATGTTGCTTCAATTATGATTGATAAGTCACTAGATTATATGCCTGTAGCTCTTGCAGTATTAAAGTGCGGTGCTGCATACACACCTATAATAAGAGATCTTCCTGATGAAAGAGCAAAATATATGATTGAAAATGCTCATTCAAAATTAATTATAACTTCTGAAGAGTTTTATAGAAATATCTCAGATACTAAAACTCTATTTATTGATGATGAAACTTTATATAATGATAATTCTACAGACAACTTAGATTTAGATTATGATATAGATGATATGCTACACATTATTTACACCTCTGGTTCTACTGGAATTCCTAAGGGAAACATGATAAAACATAGAGGCATGGTCAGATTATTGTTAAATACAAACTATGTTGATTACTCTTGTGACGACGTAATGCTAACTTCCGCTTCACTTACATTTGATATTTCTGGGTTTGAACTTTGGGCAGCTATGATGTATGGCATGACTTTACATATGATGACAAAAGAGCACATAATGAATATTAATTATTATCAAAATTATATTAAAGATAATAATATTACTACTACATTTTTAGCAACTCCAATCTTCCACTTAATGGTTGAAGAAAATGCAAATATGTTTGATAATATGAAATCTATATATGTAGGTGGAGAAACTCTTTTACCAAAATATACAAACATGTTATATAAAGTAAATAAAAATGTTAAAGTATACAATGCTTATGGTCCAGCTGAAATAACAGTTATTTGTTGCGCTATGCTAATTGATAGAATATATGAAAATTATGAAGATATTCCTTTAGGAAAAATAGTTTCAAATAATACTGTTTATGTTTTAGACAAATGTCAAAAACTTTGCCCTATAAATGTACCTGGTGAACTATATGTATGGGGTGATGGACTTGGTTTAGGCTATGTTTCAAGAGATGATTTAACCAAAGAGAAATTTGGATATATTAATGGCTTTGAAGGCTTATCTTATAGAAGTGGTGATTTAACCAAATGGAATGCTAATGGTGAAATTCGCTTTATGACTAGAATTGATACCCAAGTTAAAATTCGTGGTCAAAGAATTGAGCTTTCAGAAATCCAAAATAAAATTTTGGAATTAGAACAAATTAAGGAAGTTGTTTTAGTTATAAAAGAACATAATGAAAACAAATATATAGTTGGTTACTACACTGTAAATTCTCCAATTAGTTCTAATGAAATCAATAACTATATAGAAAAATATCTTCCTAGCTATATGATTCCATACAAATTGGTTCAAATTGAGCAAATGCCATACAATCAAAATGGTAAAATAGCAAGAAATAAATTGCCAAATATAAAGTTTAATGAGAATCAAGAAAAGGTTTTACCTCGCAACGAAAATGAACAAACAATTTTAAATGCATTTAAGAAAATATTAAAAATTGAAGATGTTTATATGACTTCTGATTTCTTTGAAGTTGGTGGAGATTCTCTTATGGCTTCTAAATTGGTAGTTGAATTGCAAAATAATAATATTTCTATTACCTATGCTGATGTTTTTAAATATAAAACTCCTCTAGAAGTTTATAAGTACGTATTTTTAAAAACACCTTATAATGCATCTTTACAAAATATGAAAAATTATGATTTTACAAAAATCAATAATTTATTAAAAAATACTGTTTATAGCGGTGAAAAAGTTACTACTTGTGATTATGTTGGAAATGTCCTTCTTACAGGTGTTACTGGTTTCTTAGGAGTTCATGTTTTAAAAGAACTAGTTGATAATCCTAAAGTAAATAAAATATATTGTCTAGTAAGAGAAAAAGACAACTTGTCTACCGAAGAAAGATTTAAAAATCAATTAAACTTTTTCTTTGATAAAGATGTAGTAAATAAAATACTAGAGAAATCTCTTGTAGTAAGTGGAGACATTACAAATCCAAATATCTTCGACAATAATTTTAATGAAAACATTAATGTAGTAATAAATTCAGCAGCATATGTAAAACATTATGGAGATTATGGTAAATTTTATAAAATAAATGTATTAGGTGTAGAAAATATTATAAATTATTGTTTAAATAATAATGCAACATTAATTCAAATGTCTACTCTTAGCGTTTCGGGAAATATTTTAGAGGCTGGTCAAACACTTCAAAAAGATATGGCTGTAGGCACAAATTTTGACGAAACAAATTTATACATAAATCAAAATATTGAGAATGTGTATGTTAACACTAAATTTATGGCAGAGTTAAAAATTTTAGAAGCTATATTAAATAGTAACTTAAATGCTAAGATATTAAGATTAGGCAATTTAACAGGTAGATTGTCAGATGGTAAATTCCAACCTAATGTAGAAGACAATGCATTCTCTAACAGAATAAAATCATTGATTTTCTTAAACGCTATATCTGTTGAAATGTATAAAAAGTATATAGAAATGACGCCTATTGATGTAGTTTCTCAGGCAATTAATAAAATAATAGAAATTAAAAATTCTAATATTATATATCATTTATTTAATCATAATCATATACAAATGCCTGATTTTGTCAACACTTTAGCCTCTTTAGGAGTAAAAATTAATGTTTTAAACAAAAAAGATTTTACATCTTTAATTAAGAGTTGCATTAATTCTGAAGATAAAGTAAAATTGATACAAGGTATCATTCCAGATATTGCACAAGATGGTTCTTTAGAGTATAATGATACTGTGGTAATTAAGTCAGACTATTCACAAAAAATATTAAAGAATGTTGACTTCATTTGGCCAAAATTAGAGCAAGATTATTTATTAAAATATTTGCAATACTTGCAAAAAATAAATTTTATTGATTTACGGAGATAAAAATGGATAATTATGTTTTTATACTTTTATTTGTTACATTAATTGCAACTTTAACTTTTGCTTTTTTCACTAGAAAAAAGCAAAAGTCTACTTTATATTCTCTATTTAGAGTTTTATTTTTGTTGCTTTCTTTACACGTTGTAGCACTAATATTACTATTTTACTTTAAAGATATTATTTTAGATATGGATACTTTAATGTACATAGATGCAATAAGTTACATTTCAACTTGTAATTTACCTGTGATACTTTTCTTTATATCTTCTATTTATGAAAATAAAGAAACAAATCTAAAAAAGTATTGGTATTTATTTATAATTCCAATATTATCAATAATAATAATATTTACTAATCCTCTACATCACTTATTCTGTAAATCATATGCTATAAATGTTGCAGACGTCCAATTAGGGCCATATTTCTATGTACATATGCTTTACACCTACTTGCTTATATTAGTTGCATTTATTAAGTTAATAAAATCATCTATTAGTAAAGCAGGATTTTTATCGTTTGGAACAATACTTATTATATTAGGTGCCTGCGCTCCTATAATTCCTAACTTATTGGCATCTTTACAGCTAATATCTATGGATACATATATAACACCAATTCTATATTTAATAACCGCTATATGTTTTTATATTTCAATATTTAAGCTAAATTCTTTTGATGCTGTACCAATAGCTTTAAAGAATATAGTGGATATTATGACAGATGCATTTATAGTTGTAGAAAAAGATGGTACAATTACATATTCAAACAATGCTTTTAATACCAATTTATCTAAAATGATTGGCATTAAATTAAACGACAATTTTTATAATATAATTAATACTAATAAAAAACTTAAATTATCTAAATTAAATAATCTGATAAAAAAATCAGAAAAAAATAACACCGTAGAGACATTTGATTGGTCTTTCAATTCTGAAAAATACTTTGAGATTAGCGCTCAACCTGTTATATCTACAAAAGGTAGAAAAAAGGTTATTGGTACTTTGATTATTTTTAAAGATACAACTCAACATATGCTTGATATGCAAACAATAAAAAACAATCAAGATATGCTTTTGGAAAGAGAGCGTTTAGCTTCACTTGGTCAGTTAATTGGTGGTATAGCTCATAACTTAAAAACCCCTATAATGTCTATATCTGGTGCGGCTGAAGGATTAACAGATTTAGTAAAAGAATATGAGGCATCTGTAGGAGACCCTGAAGTTACTGTTCAAGACCATCATGATATTGCAAAAGATATGAAAGATTGGATTGAAAAAATCCGCTCTTATACAGAATATATGTCAGACATTATTACTGCTGTTAAAGGCCAAGCTGTTACAATGTCTGAAGAGCAAGCTGTTTCATTTACTTTAGACGAATTAGTAAAGCGTGTAAATATTTTAATGAAACATGAATTAAAAAATGCTCTAGTAGAATTAAATGTTTCTATGCAAGTAAATGAACAAACTGTATTAAAAGGAAATATAAATAGTTTAGTTCAAGTTATAAACAATATGATTTCAAATGCAATACAAGCCTATGATGGTAAACCTGATAATAAAATTGACTTAATATTAAAAAAGGAAAATAACAATATTATAATTTCTGTAAAAGACTATGGATGTGGCTTACCTGATGAAGTTCAAAAGAAATTATTTAAAGAAATGATAACTACAAAAGGCAAAAATGGTACTGGACTTGGATTATTTATGTCATATTCTACAATACGTGCTCATTTCAACGGAAATATGACTTTTGAAACAGAACAAGGAAAAGGCACTACATTTAATATCATATTACCACTTTAAATTCAAAAAGTGTACCTATAAAAGGTACACTTTTTAGTTATCTATAATTTTATTAGTCTTTTTAAAATTTTTTTATATTCTCTTGTATTAATTCTTTTAAAATTTATATAAAATGTTATCACTTTTTTATTTAATATATCTGCTAATTTTAATTTTTCTAAATTTATAGAATTAACAGGTAAGTCATCATCTGATTCAATTATTTTTATGTAGTAATTATTTTTTAAATTTATAATATCACCTGTCATCTTATTTGCTCCTCAACTTTCTATATAAAAGAGGTCTGAAAATTTTCTAACTTTTAAATTAAATTTTATTTAAATGTAAAATTATATAGTGCAAAATCAATGTTTTTGTAGCTTTTTTTCTGTGAAATACTGTACATTTCGACAAACTATGATATAATGTTGTTGTCATCTTGAGTATACTTATTACTATAAACATTGAGGTGAGATTATGAGAAAAAACATGCAAAATGTAAATGATAAAGGCTATAAAATTATAGCAGTTGATGATGAGGAAGGAATTGTTGATTCTTTATCAATTTTCCTAAAAAGGTCTGGTTACAATTTTACAGGTGTTACTGATCCAATGGAGGCTATTGAAAAAGTAAAAAATGAGCATTTTGATTTAATGGTTTTGGACTTTATTATGACACCAATTCATGGAGATCAGGTAGTTGAAGAAATACGTAAATTTAACAAAGAATTATATATTTTGTTACTAACTGGTCATAAGGATTTGGCTCCACCTTTAGAAACAATTAGAAAATTAGATATTCAAGGTTATTGTGAAAAAAGTGATAAATTTGATCAATTGCTTCTTTTAATTGAGTCTGGAATTAAGTCAATTGAACAAATGAATGAAATAAAAAGGATAAATGAAGAGCTTTCTTCTACTTATGAAAAACTAGAAAGAGCCTACTTAGACAGTATTCAAACTTTAAGATATACTGTTGAAGCTAAAGACCCATATACCAGAGGACATTCAGATAGGGTTTCTAAGTATTCTGTTTTAATTGGAAAATATTTAGGATTATCTGATACTGATTTAAAAACTCTAGAAGTTGGTGGTTTATTCCATGATATTGGAAAAATTGGTATTCCTGATAGTATTTTATTAAAGGAATCTAAATTGACAGATGATGAATATTCACAAATAAAAAACCATCCTTCAATAGGTGCTCATATTTTGTGTAATGCTGAAGTTTTTCAAGATATTATACCAATTGTAAAGCATCATCATGAAAGATTTGACGGGACTGGTTACCCTGGAAAGCTAAAAGGTAACGATATTCCTTATCTTGCAAGAATAGCTGCTGTTGCAGATACTTTTGATGCTATGACATCAAGGAGAACTTATCGTGATCCTTTAAGTTTAGATGTTGTAAAAGCTGAATTCGAAAGATGCTCTGGAACACAATTTGACCCAGAAATTGCAAAAGTATTTTTAGATATTTTAAATAATCATTATGATGAAGTAAATGAAATTCAAGAACAATTTAAATAAGGGGATATTATATGTTTAAAGTTTTAGTTCTATCATGTAGTACAGGTGGTGGCCATAATTCTGCTGCAAGTGCTATAACAGAGGAATTAAGAAATAAAGGAGTTCAAGTTGATTTTAAAGAATATTTGAACTTAATAAATTATAAGATAGCTAATGTTGTAAATAAATTATATATTAGTTCAACAAAAGGAAATGGTGCTGTTTTTAAAAGAGTTTATAAACTAGGTGAATTATATGAAAAGACAAAAATTACATCTCCGGTTTATGGTGTAAATAAATTACATAGAAGAAAATTATATAATTATATTGTTGAAAATAAATATGATTATGTTGTAGTTACTCACCTATTCCCTGCTGAAGTTTTAACTGCTATTAAAAAACAACATGACATACATTTTATTGCAGTTGCAACAGATTATAAATCAATTCCATTTTGGTCAGAAACTAATCCAGACTATTTTATAATTCCACATAAAGATTTAATTGAAGATTTTACTAAAAAAGGTATCAGCCACGAAAAGCTAATACCTTTTGGTATTCCTGTGTCAACTAATTTTAGTAAAGATTTAGATAAATCTAAAATATTTGCTGAATTAAATCTAGATAAAAATAAAAAATATATATTAGTTATGACAGGAAGTATGGGTTTTGGAAATGTTACAGGTATAATAGATGTTTTACAGAATGAAATTTCTGAAACAATTTTAGTTGCCTGTGGTAATAATAAAAAAGTTTATGAAGATATTTTAAATAATTATAACTCAAATAAAGTAATTCCTATAGGTTTTACTCCACAAATTTATAAATATATGACTATAAGTGAGCTTTTATTAACTAAGCCTGGTGGTCTTACAACAACAGAAGCTGCCACAATAAATATTCCTATTATTCATACTATGCCAATACCTGGCTGTGAAACATATAATGCAGAATTTTTTGGGAGTCATGGAATGTCTATCAGCTGTAAGAATACTAATGATATAAAAAATGCAGTAATATCTCTTTTAACTGATAAAAATAAAATGGAAAATATAATAAAAGCACAAAAACAAAATATAGATAAAAATGCTTGTAGCAAAATTTGTGAATTTATAATAGATGAAATAAGGAAATATAGTAAATGAAAGAAAATTTACAATCAAATGTAAATAATGAAAATGAAGATATAATAAAAATGTGGGAACCACTTAAATTTGATATTGGCTTAAATTATAAATATGTAAAAAATAATATATTTTTTAAGTTAATATCAAATTTATTTTACTACATCATAGTTGCACCAATTATTTTTTTAATTTCTAACATTATTTTTGGACTAAAAATTGAAGGAAAAGAAAATTTAAAAAATATTAAGACTGGTGCTATTTCAGTATCAAACCATGTGCAATATATAGATTGTGCAATGCTTGGTCTTGCATGGTTTCCTAGAAGAATATATTACACTGCTAAAACTGATGGTTTTAAAATGCCTGTGGTTAGGCATTTAGTACGTTTGTTATATGCTATTCCTATACCAGAAAAAATTTCTTGTAAAGAAAATTTTTATAAAGCAATTGATGATTTATTAGCTAAAAATAAAATAGTACATTTTTACCCTGAAGCTTCTTTGTGGCCATATTACAATAAATTACGTAATTTTAAAAATGGTGCATTTAAAATTGCTTCAAAAAATAATGTACCAATTATTCCATTTGTGTTTAGTTTTAGAAAGCCAACTGGTATTTTAAAGCTTTTTAAATCTAAACCTTGCTTAATTTTAAGTGTTCTACCACCTGTTTATCCAAAACAAAATTTAGCATTTAATGAAAGGTATTTAGATTTAAAAGAAAATGTATACAAAAAAATGAGCGAAAAAATATAAAATATATTCTTTCACTCTTTTTTTATGCATCTTTCATTGAAAGCTGAACTTTTTGTCTCTCTTGGTCAATTCCAATAACTTTAACTTTTACAATATCACCAACCGATACTACATCAGATGGATTTTTTACAAAGCTATTACTCAATTGTGAAATATGTACTAAACCATCATGTTTTACGCCTATATCTACAAAAGCACCAAAGTCTGTAACATTTCTAACAGTTCCTGTTAAAACCATTCCATCTCTTAAATCTTCAAATTTAAGTACATCAGCTCTTAATATTTGCTTAGGCATTTCATCTCTTGGGTCTCTACCTGGTTTTGACATTTCTTCAATAATATCTGCTAAAGTCATTTCACCAACATCAAGTTCCTTAGCTGTTTCTTTTACATTTACTTCTAATAATTTAGCTTTTATTTCTGATTGTTTTTCTTTATTTAATAAATCTTCTTTTTTGTATCCTAATTTATTAAGTAAATTTTCTGCAACAGAATGGCTTTCTGGGTGAACTCCTGTAATTTCCAAAGCATTTTTTCCACCAGAAATTCTAATAAATCCTGCACATTGCTCAAATGCTGCTTTTCCTAATTTAGGAACTTTTAATAGTTCTTTTCTTTCAGCTAATTTACCATTTTCATCACGGTATTTTACTATATTATTTGCAATGGTTTTATTTATTCCTGCTACATAAGAAAGTAATGATGGTGTAGCTGTATTAACATCAACTCCAACTTCATTTACTGCATCTTCAACAACACCAGTTAAGCTTTCTGTTAATTTCTTTTGGTCAACATCATGTTGGTATTGCCCTACTCCTATAGCCTTAGGATCTATTTTTACAAGTTCTGCAAGTGGGTCTTGCAATCTTCTTGCAATTGATATTGCACCTCTTAAAGATACGTTTATATCTGGATATTCCTCTGTTGCAAGTTTTGAAGCAGAGTATACAGATGCTCCAGCTTCACTTACAATTGCATAATGAAGTGGTCTTTCAATTTCTTTAATCATATCTGCAACAAAGCTTTCAGATTCTCTTGAAGCTGTTCCATTTCCTATTGCAATAATATCAACTTTATATTTTTCTATTAAAGCTTTTAGCTCTTTTTTTGCACCTTCTACATCATTTTGTGGTTCTGTTGGGTATACAGTAGTAGTTGCAAGTAATTTTCCTGTCTCATCAATTACTGCGATCTTACAACCTGTACGATATGCTGGGTCAAATCCCATTACTGTTAAACCTTTTAAAGGTGCTGCTAAAAGTAAAGGTTTTGCATTTTTTCCAAATACTTTAATAGCTTGAGTTTCTGCCTTTTCTGTTAAGTCAGAACGAATTTCTCTTTCAATAGATGGTTCAATTAATCTGCTCCAACTATCTGCAATTGTTTCTTCTAATATTGTAGTAAATTGGTTTTTTTGTTTAATAATGTCTCTATTTATTAAATCTAAAATTTTATCTTCTGGCTTTTCAATTTTTACTTTTAAAAATTCTTCAGCTTCTCCACGATTGATAGCTAAAATTCTGTGGCTAGGTATATGATTTACCTTTTCGCTAAATTCATAATACATATTATATGCTGTTTTTTCTTCTGGCTTTGTAGCTTTAGTTATTATAACGCCCTCTCTGTAGCAAATACGTTTAATTTGCTTACGGTATTCAGGATTATCTGATATAATTTCTGCAATAATATCTTTTGCACCTTGAATAGCATCTTCCACACTTGCTACAACTTTTTCTTTGTTATTTTTATCTTCCTCTGATAATTTATCAATATTTACATATTGTTTTGCAATTTCTTCAATTGGTGTTTTTTCTGTTTGAGCTAATATAATTTCAGCTAATGGCTCTAAACCTTTTGCTTTAGCAACTGTAGCTCTTGTCTTTTTCTTTTGTTTATATGGTCTATATATGTCTTCAACTTCTGCTAATGTTTTAGCATTTTCTAAGTTTGCAACTATTTCGTCTGTAAGTTTTCCTTGATTTTCAATTGATGTTTTTACTTCTTCTTTTCTTGCTTCTAAGTTACGAAGGTATGTAAGTCTTTCACCTAAATCTCTTAAGGTTTCATCTGAAAGTCCACCAGTTACTTCCTTTCTATAACGTGCAATAAAAGGTATTGTATTACCTTCATTAATTAATTCAATTGTTCTTACAACTTGCACTAATTTTATATTTAATTCTTCTGCAATTATATTTGCAATTCTTTCTTGTGTATCCATTATTTGTCCTTTCTTACTAATTAATTATTTTAGATTAAAATAATTTTATATTATTGTACAGTAATTGCTAATATTCTTATTGCCAAAAACACTGCCCAAATTATAATACCTATAATTCCAAGTACTAAACCAGTTGTAGCAAGACCATTTCCTTTTTCATTAAATAATTTTATTTTTTTCTTAGCTGATATCGAAAATGTTATTGCTAACATAGGAAACCATATACTTGTAAATAAAATACTTAAAATTCCAAAAATAAGACTTAAAATAGCAAGTACATTAGTTTTTGAGTTAACATTTGTGGTTTTTTCATTATTTTCTATCTGATTTTCATCTAAATTTTTACCACAATTAAAGCAAAATTTTGCATCTGGTGAATTTTTATATTCACAATTTTTACATATTTTTTCTTCCATTTTTATCTCCTATATATTTTCTATTTTAATTATTTGTGGTTTTGTAGTAACTACTCCCATCTTTAATTTAAATGTAACTTTTACATTAGGATGTTCTTTTGTTATTTCAATTTCTTCGGCTCCGTTTCCACTCCACAAGTCAAACATTATTTTATGTTTTCCTATTGTTGTATTTACTGTTACTTCTGTATTACTGTTTAATGTTGCTACTAAGTTTCCATCCATAAATACTTTTATAGGAACTATACAGCCATAATATTGCTTTTCTCTCTTAAAAATAATACTTCCAATATCTTTATTTTCAATTTTTTCTCCACACGAATTACAAAACTTATCATTTATATCTATCTCCGCACCGCATTTATTACAAAACATAATATTACTCCTTTTATTATTTTTTATTCTACTCCTAAATATTCATTATATGTAACTTCTCTATCTATTACTGTATCTGCTTTTATATCAATAATTCTATTTGCAACAGTTTGAGTTAATTGATGATCATGTGAAGTAAATAGCATATTTCCTTTAAACTTCTTCATTCCCTCGTTTAACGCTGTAATAGATTCCATATCTAAATGATTTGTTGGTTCGTCAAAAATTAAAAAATTTGCTCCTGATAACATCATTTTTGAAAGAACACATCTTACTTTTTCTCCACCTGAAAGTACATTTACTTTTTTAAGTGCTTCTTCGCCTGAAAATAACATTCTTCCTAAAAAGCTTCTTACATAAGTTTCATCAGGATCTTTTGAATATTGTCTTAACCAATCTGTAATTGATAAATCTGACTCAAATAGATAGTTATTATCTTTTGGAAAATAGCTTGATGTAATTGTTGTACCCCATACTACTTCCCCTTCATCTGGTTCAAGTTCACCTGCTATAATTTGGAATAACACAGTTTTTGCATTTTCATTATCTGCTAAAAATGCTATTTTATCATCTTGTTTTACTGTAAATGAAATATTATCTAATATTTTTTCTCCATTTATTGTTTTAGATATATTTTTAACGTGTAAAATTTCTTTTCCTGGTTCTCTATCCGGTTTAAAATCAACATATGGATATCTTCTGTTAGATGGTTTAATTTCATCTAATTCAATTTTTTCTAATGATTTTTTACGAGATGTTGCTTGTTTTGATTTTGAAGCATTTGCACTAAATCTTGCAATAAAGTCTTGTAATTCTTTAATTTTTTCTTCTTTCTTTTTATTAGCTTCTTTCATTTGCTTTAATGCAAGTTGGCTAGACTCATACCAGAAATCATAGTTTCCTGGGTATACTTTAATTTTTCCAAAGTCAACATCTGCAATATGTGTACAAACTTTATTTAAAAAATATCTATCATGTGATACAACAATAACTGTATTTTCAAAGTTTATTAAAAATTCTTCAAGCCAGCTAATACTTTTTAAGTCTAAATCGTTTGTAGGCTCGTCAAGCAAAAGTATATCTGGGTTTCCAAACAATGCTTGTGCTAGCAATACTTTTACTTTATCTTTTGCTTCTAGGTTGCTCATAAGTTCATAATGTTTTTCTGGTGCTATTCCTAAATCATTTAATAATACTGCTGCATCTGATTCAGCATTCCAGCCATCTAATTCTGCAAAACGCTCTTCTAATTTAGCAGCTTTCATTCCATCTTCTTCTGAAAAATCAGGCTTTGCATATATTGCATCCTTTTCCTTCATTATTTTATATAGTTCGTCATTTCCCATAATTACTGTATCCATAACAGTATATTCTTCAAAAGCAAAGTGATCTTGTTTTAAAACAGATAATCTTTCTGTTTTTTCTTTTGTTACTTCACCTTTGCTTGGTTCAAGTTCACCTGATAAAACTTTTAAAAATGTTGATTTTCCTGCACCATTTGCACCTATAATTCCATAACAACATCCTTTGTTAAACTTTATATTTACATCTTCAAATAAAGTTCTTTTTCCAAATCTAATTGTTACACCATTAGCTGTAAGCATTGCTTCTCCTCCTTATTTTTTACATACTTCGTATATTATATCATATTTTTTAATATTGTAAAGGAAAAAAGCCTGAATTGCTTTTGCAATCCAGGCTTAATTAAGTTTTATCTATCAAATAATAATTTTATTGCCCATAATCCAGAAATTCCTACTAGAATATAAATTATTCTACTTATAACTGACATAGCACCAAATATTGCATCTACTAAATTGAAATTAAATATTCCTACTAATCCCCAGTTAATTGCTCCTATTATTATTAAAACTAAAGCAATTGTATCTATTACCTTCATTATATTACATCCTCCTTTAAAAATAATTTTAAAAGTTTTCACTATAAAGTATATTCATTTTTCGTCATTTTATACTTTTTGCATTTTATTATTTTTTCCATTAAAGGAGAATTTTTACAATTTATTTTAACATATCTCTTTTATTAAGCCATACCGTTGCAATTATAGAAATTATTACTGAAAATCCAATTAATATTATAAATCCATATGGATTATTTTGCATTGGAACTGGCACATTCATTCCCCAAAAGCTTGCTATCATTGTTGGTATTGATAAGATAATTGTTATTGATGTTAAAAACTTCATAACTCTGTTCAAGTTGTTTGAAATTATTGAAGCATATGCATCCATTGTTCCATTTAAAATATCACTATATATTTTAGCCATTTCAATAGCTTGTTTATTTTCAATAATAGAATCTTCTAATATATCTTCATCTTCTTCATATAATTTAATTATTTTTCCACGCATTGTTTTTTCCATTACAACTTCATTTGATTTTAAAGATGTTGTAAAATACACTAAGCTTTTTTCTAAGTTCAATAATTTTAACAATGCTCTATTTTTCATTGAGTTTTTTAGTATCGACTCCGCAATTTCAGTTTCTTTATTTATTTTCTTTAATAAATTTAAATACATTGAAGCATTACTATATAATATTTGTAATAAAAATCTACTTTTTTTGTATGTAATAATATTTCTCATATTATTTTTCTTTAAATCTTGAATAATACTATTTTCCTTTATTGATACAGTAATTAAATAATCATCTCTAACAAAGATAATACCAATCGGCATTGTTGTATAAATTAATGAGTCTCCTTCTCTTTCTCTGATTGGAACATCTATTATAAATAATATGGTATTGTCATCTTCTTCAACATCAATTCTGGCTTTTTCTTCATAATCTAATGCATAACGGATAAAGTCTTCATTTATTTTTAAATTTTTACACACATCCATTATCTCATCTTCGCTCGGGGATATCATATTGATCCAATTACCTTTTTCATATTTGGTTACAATTTCTGTTTTATTTGTTTCTAAATCTGTTCTGAATATCTCTAACATAATATTTTCCCCTTTCATACTATTTAATTATATCATATTTTTTAAATTTAAAGTAGTTTTCTTATTTTTTTATATATTTTTTATAAATTGCAATAATAAGTGTCGCACTCTTTTCAATATTATACCATCTTTCTATTTGTGTTTTTTCAACATAATTTAAATGTTGGTATTTCTTTTCTTCTTTTTTTCTGTTATAATTGTTTTGACACATAAATTACAAATCCTTTCAATGTTTTCTTGGCAATTACATTGTATCATTTGTAATCTTATGTGTCTATTTTTATTTTAAGGTGCGTCACTTAATTTTACCATTTATAGTTTTTATTTCAAATTTTTTCCAGTTTCATAGCATAAAAAAATCAAGCTGACAGACACAAGGCCTGTCAAGCTTGAATATTGCTTATTTATATATTTTAAATTTGTGCCATATATAGTTTTCTATTTTCTCGGAGGGGATTCCAGATTATAGAGAAACTACGGCACGCACGCCTAACGAAGGGTTGCTAGCGTGACCGTACGAGAGCCACAAGATATAGTTGCCCACGTAGCCACCTGAGTACACACGGCGCAAACCAAAGCCCGAACGGTCAGAGTCCGCAATCACATACGAAGACGCAAGCCAGTAACTACAATTTGCTGAATCATCTGCATTTCTAAACAATAATTTATATGCTGATGAATCTGTTGCTATTCCTTTACATTCTCCTGTTGTACTACTACTTGTTGTTAATGAGTATGGATAATAGTAATAAGCAGTACTTTCTACTGTTATTGAAGTTACATTATCTGTTCCTATTTTTTTTCCATCTGGATGTTCATAACTTATACTTCCTGTGTAATTTTGCCCATTAGTTGCCGAACTTCCACTTGCTGTATATGTTACTTTATTTCCATATTCATAAAATTTTCCTGCACCATAAACTGTTCCATCTCCTTGGTTAGTTGGATCATATCCTGTTACTCTATTTATATCTTCTACTGTGATGCTTCTTGAATTCTTTCCATATGTTGCACACATTGCATTCAATTTACTTATTCCAGTGTTATAACCCTCTTTTCCCGATAGTGTTAAGGTTCCTACATCAATTGTTGACATTATTAGAAGTTTGCCATTTTCTGCTCCTAATACTTTCCATCCTCCAGTATATCCTGAAACACCACAATCATAAGTATAATCGTCTCCTACTGTATATGTTGTAGTTCCATTTGTTACTGATGTTTTGTTTTGTGTCCAATTTCCTGTTGGATTTACTGGATCATCTCCTCCCGAGGTATTTCCTCCTGTTGTTCCATTTACTTTTCCATCTATCCAATTATTTAGCTCATTTATTGAGTCTAAATCATTTTGTGTTGCTTGGTCCATTTTGTTTTGTGAGTCTTTTGCTTTTTGTATTAGCCCATTTTCGCTAAATATTGCATTTAAACTTACTCCTGCCAAAATTAGCAATACCACGATTGTTACTACTAAAGCAATTAAAGTAATACCATTTGTGTTTTTTAATGTTTTCCTCATTTGTTTTCCTCTCCTTTTTCTATATATTTATGTTTAAATAATATACATACTGTTTTAAATTGTCAATAGTTTATAACTTAAAAAATAATAATTCATTTAGATAAAAATTATTAAACCGCTGTGAATCCACAGCGGTTTATCAATGTTTTTATTCTTCTTCAGTCGTTGTTCTCCTCCTTTTGTATTCTCTTTTTCTCAGCCCGTAAAGCACTGCCCAGATAGTGGTGCAGAGCGCTGCAATAATCGACATCAAAATTGATGTATGATATGCAGCACTTTCGTTTGCCACCTCCACTGATATCTGAAGCACACATACCACAGTGAGAATAAAACTAAGAATGGTATATGTGAGAAGGAGCCATGTCCGTCTCTCGCTCAGTGTTGCAATCAGCATCATTGCGACAAATACAATGATGACAATTGTTTCAATTGTTGTTAACGTATTATACGAGATTCTTTCCAAAAACATTGTGTTTTCCTCCTAGTATGTAAAAAATTATATTGTAAACTAACTATAACGTTAGTGTAATAAAGGAAAATATATATAAAATAGGTAAGACCTATATACTATATTTTACCATAATTTACATAAAATTGCAAATTATAATTTCTAATAATTCAGTATAAATTTTTAAAAAAACAACAGATTAGGTTTACACCTTAAATCTGTTGCAACACAAAGAATAGTGAGGAAATAAAACCTTGAAAATTCGGTATTTTATTTCTTCTGGTGCGTCATAGAGGAGTCGAACCTCCGACCATCAGATTAAGAGTCTGCTGCTCTACCAACTGAGCTAATGACGCATATAACTAACTTTTATTATTATACGGCGAATTACCCTATTTTGTCAATAGTTAGTTAATTTATTTTAGCATAATTTGTTTGCAATTTCTGCAAATTTCTCTATGCTTAGGCTTTCTCCTCTTACATTTTCAGATAAATTTAATTCTAATAAAATTTCTTTTAACTTTTCTTTTGAAGCTATTCCTGCATTTGCTAGTCCATTTAATAATGTTTTTCTTCTTTGCATAAAACTAGCTTTTACAACTTTAAAAAATATTTTTTCATCTTTTAAGACTACTGGTGGCTCTTTTCTAATATTTAATTTTATCACTTCTGAACATACCTTAGGCTCTGGAACAAATGATGTATTTGGCACTGTTAATACTTCTTGTGGCTCAGAATAATAATATACACAATATGTAATTGCTCCAGTATTTTTTCCTCCTGGTATTTCTGTCAATCTATCTGCCACTTCTTTTTGAACCATAACTGTTATACTATCTATATTCAGTTTCTCCTCTAATAGTTTCATTATTATTGGTGTAGTAATATAATATGGCAAATTAGCTACAATTTTAACTGTATAATTTTGAGTATTTTCTTGTTGTATTAAATCATTTAAATTTACTTTTAATACATCTTCATTTATAAGTGAAAAATTATCGTATAATGCAAATCTGTCATTTAATATTTGTAACATTTTTTTATCTAATTCAATCGCAATTACTTTTCCTGCTTTTTCTACTAATCTACTAGTTAGTGTTCCTAATCCCGGTCCAATTTCTATTACACAATCTTTTTCATTTATTTCTGCTGCTTCTACAATATTTTCTATTACATTATCATCAATTAAAAAATTCTGTCCTAAATCTTTATTAGCGCTAATATTATATTTTTTCATTAAGAATTTAGTTTCTTCATAAATATTCATCTTTAATCTCTTTCTTTCCTTGTTTTTAACGACTTTTAGATTTTTAGTTAATTTTACACATCAAAAATTTCAGTATTTTTTTATTAACTTCCTTGTATAGTATATAAGCATACTTATTAAAAGTCAATAAAAGCACTAGAAAAACCAGTGCTTTTATACATTATTCAGTTGTGTTATTTTCCGTTGTTTCTGGTGTAGTTGGCTCATTAGTTGTTGTATTTGAAGTTTCTGTATTAGTTGTATTCTCATTAGCTGGTTTAGTTGGTATTGTCGTTGTTTTCTTCGTTCCTCTTCTAACTATCTTGTTTCTAGACTTATATGTATCTTTAGAAAGTAAGGTCTGTGATACTATTTTTCCATTTAATTTTAATATTTTATAGCCTTCACTTCTACAACCTGTAATTGCTGTTTGTTCTACAATTTCTTTTCCTTCTTCCAGTGTTGGATCTTCTTTATATATTGTAGTAGGATTAATATATGATGTTATTTTAGATTGAATAATTACTTCATATTCTTTCTCTTCTTTTATACCATATATAGATACCTTACATACTCCTCCATTTGCTGATGCCACCATTTTTATAGGATATTTCCTTGAATTCTTAAATACAAAGTCTAAACTACCATAATAAACTGTTGCATCTCTACTTGCTGCTACATATCCTGTTGTAAACATATGATTACTTCTTTCAACAATCTGCATATTTGCAAGTAATGCTGTGTTATATATTGTAGATGATACTTGGCAAACACCACCACCTACATCTGGTACTACCTTTCCTCCAACATAAGCTGTTCCTTCTTTAAATCCTGCTTCAATTGTTCTTGAACCTACTATTGTATTAAATGAAAATTTTTCTCCAGGTAATATAACTGTTCCATTAACTTTTTTAGCTGCAAGTTTTATATTTGTATTTCTATTATAATTACTTCCATCAAATCTTGTTGAAAAAGTTGCTAATAAATCTGGGAAAGCTTCTTCTCCTAAATTATTAATTGTTTTTTTAGGTTTAGTTATTTTTAATGGAATTGTATATTCTTCTTTATCTTCTTTTAAAAGTTCTTCTGCTTCTTCTACTGAAATTTTAAAGTCAATTCCATTAACTTCTGGATGAACTACTGTTGGACTTTTTTGTACATAAGCATCTTGTGGTTCCTTATATATTTCTTCATGAATCTTCTGCAAATTTATAGGTTCTGGCTCTTTATATTCTACAGGTATTTCTATAATTTGATAATTTGTATGAATATTACTTATTTGTTCATATATTTTTTCTTTTAATTCTTCTGTTTTTATTATATATCCAGCTTTTCCTTTTACTATAATTAAATTGTTTTTTTCAATATAATAACTATTGTCTACAATTGCATCTTTCATCTTTGAATTAATATCTTTTATTGTATCTGATAATAAACTGTCGTCTAAATATAACCTAGGTTTAATTTCTTTTTTAAATAATTTTGTAAACAAAATTGAATAGTTATTTGTTAATATATTTCCATTTCTTCCAATGTTATCTGCTTCTATTACTGCATTATCTATATCAAATTTTGCATTAAAAGTATTTGCTGTTACGCTTGTTTCATTTTCTCCAATTTTTAATATTAAATTGTTGTTTTCATCTTTGAATCTTTCCTCAATTGCATTATTTATTTTTGTTTTCGCCTCTTCTACAGTTAAATCTGATATATCTATTCCTAAAATTGATATTCCTTTTAGTATTTTTTCATTATTCATATTAAATAAAGCAAATACTACTGAAAATATCATAACAAATAAAACAATAAATAAAGATACAACTATTGGAATCACTTTGTTTGATTTTTGTTTTTTAGAAGGTTCTGCCTTTTTAAACTTCATAGAATCTTCTTCCACCGTCTTATCATTATCCTCTTTTTTCTCTTCCGTTTCCTTATTTTCTACTATTTCTTCTTGTACATTATTTTCAGGAGTTTCTTCTTTTTTTAATTCTTCTTGATTATCTAAATTTTCTTGTCCTTCCATACTCTTCCCCTTTGTTTAAATATATACTTTTGTATAAAATAATATTACCACATATTTATTCAATTTACAATAAAAATTTATTTATATTTTGTCATAATTTATATTTTTTTATCATTTTATACTAGACAACTTTTTATTTTTTTAATATAATACTTATAGAAAATTTTGGAAGAAGAGGTATTGTTATGTTAGGTCATATGATTGCATACATTCGTAAAGAAAAGAAACTTACAAAAGCTGGCGTTGCTCAAGGTACAAATATCAATACAGGTCACTTAACTCATATTGAAAAGGGTGAAAGAAATCCTAGTCATAAGGTGTTAAAAAATTTATGCAAAACAATGGGCATTCCATATCGTCCTTTAATGTATACATATGATAGAGAACTTACAGAAGAACAGTTGGGATATAAAGTAGTATCACATATTCCATATGATAAAGTGCCTACTTTTGATTTGTTAGGTGGCTTAATAGATTGCCCTACCACTGTTTCTGGTGCATCTATTGCAGTAAAAATAACTGATACATCTATGGAGCCAAAACTAAAAAAAGATTCTTATGCATATATTGAATTTAATACTCCTCTTGATAATAGAGATATTGGTTTGTTTAGTTACAATGATAAGCTTTTAATTCGTAAGTTTATTATTCGTAAAGACGGACTTGTTCTAAGAGCGGAAGATAAGGAAATTCCAGATATATGCTTGGACCCTAAAGACGAATTTTATATTGTTGGCAAAGTTGTTGGCACAAATTAATAGTTTTTTTGTCAAAAATACTTGAATTATATTTTTTTTAATATTATAATATACAATTAGTTAAACAAGAGATAAATAAGGAGAAATTTTAAATGGAATTAATAAAAAATATTTTCTTTAATACAGATAAATTAGTTGAAAATTCAAAAGTGAAAATTTCATATGCAGGCAAACTTTTTCAAGATAACTGTGAGGAAGTTTATATTCATTATGGATTTGGTTTAAACTGGGATAATATCGGTGAAATTAAAATGGAAAAAACTGAACTTGGCTTTCAGGCTGAAGTTGAGCTAATTTCTAGTGAAACTTTTAATTTCTGTTTTAGAAATTCTAAAAACGAATGGGATAATAATGGTGGTCAAAACTATGTCTTTCCTATTGAAAAAGTAGAACTTGCTTTAGTTGTAAAAGAAAAATCATTCTTAGATGCTCCTAGAAAATTAAGAAAGTCATATATTTGGAGTAAAAAAGTTCGTTTAGCGGTATATAAGCTTATTACATATTTGCCAAAATTGATCTCTGGAAATTATAAAAGAAAAATAATAGAATAATAAAAAAATAGCAAGTTATTAACTTGCTATTTTTTTATATATACCAACCACCATTTATAGAAATAATTTGACCTGTTGTGTACTCATCTTCAATAAGCCATTTTACGCATTTAGCAATATCTAGAGCCTTTCCTATTTTATTTAATGGTATTTGCTCTTTTATTTGTTCAAGCTCTTCATTCGTTAAATTTCTATTCATGTCTGTGTCTATTATTCCAGGTGCAATTGCATTTACTCTTATATTTGATGGTCCAACTTCTTTTGCTAATGCTTTTGTCATTCCATTTATTGCAGCTTTAGTTGTTGAATATGCTACTTCACAAGATGCCCCTGTTTCTCCCCAAATAGACGAAATATTTATAATGCATCCTTGTTGTTCTTGTATCATATATTTAAGTGCTTGTTGATTACAATAAAATACTGAATTTAAATTTGTATTTATTATTTTTTGCCATTCTTCTTCTGTTACATCAGTAAATAATCCTTCTTGAGATATTCCTGCATTATTAATTAAAACATCAATTTTATTAAATTTATTTATTGCAAATTGTATCAACTTTTCAGTCTCTTCTCTTTTAGAAACATCTGCTTTTATTATTTCAATTTCTTTTCCTTGTTCTAATAATTCTTGTTGTATTTTTTCTGCTTGCTCTTTTGAATTATTATAATTTAATATTACTTTATAATTTTCATTTGCTAATGTTTTTACTATTTGGGCTCCTATTCCTCTAGAGCCTCCTGTTACAACAACAACTTTATTAACTATACTTTTTTCTCTGTTTTCTTCCATGATTTAAATTCGCTCCTTTATACGTTTCAGTCAACGAATGACAATTAGAACATAATAATATGACAAAGAACTAGGCAAGTTATACAACAAACCTAGTTCTAAGTAATTGGAGCCACTTATCTGATTCGAACAGATGACCTACTGATTACAAGTCAGTTGCTCTACCAGCTGAGCTAAAGTGGCATATTTGGTGACCCCGACGGGAATCGAACCCATGTCTCCGCCGTGAAAGGGCGATGTCTTAACCGCTTGACCACGGGGCCAATAAAGAAACTTGCTAGGATTTAATCAACTTAAATCCTAGTTATGGTGAGCCATCGCGGACTCGAACCGCGGACAACTTGATTAAAAGTCAAGTGCTCTACCACCTGAGCTAATGACCCAAGTTTCAAGCTCGTTACTAACTTGTTACGTCAGCACAAGCCTTATTTTAAACTATTTTTTATCATTTGTCAATAGATTTTTCATTTTTTGTGAAAAAAATGTAATTTTTTTTGAAATTTTATGAATTTAATTTCTTAATTAACTCTTCAACATCTATTCCATGTACATCGCAAGCTTCTGCTATAGTTTCTGCTTGTGATGCTGGGCAACCTAAACAATGCATTCCTGCTTCTAATAAAATTTCTGCTTTTTCTGGAGCTTTTTCTAATAATTCTCCTATTGTCATATCTTTATTTATTTCCATATTCAATACCTTTCCTTTCTTTCGATACAAATCGAGTTAATTTTCATAACTTCCCTTTAATATAAAATTAATTTTAACATATTTTTTTCAAAAAGTATAGACAAATTTAAAAATATATTATATGATTGTTAAAAATTGGAAGGTGGTGTTATCATATAAATTTAATTGATTATTTTTTCATTATTCTTATTATCAATAGTTTTATCTTTTTTTATTCATTATACAATTTTTTTGATATTAAAATTTTTCATAATCTACAAGGATCAAAATTAAAATTAAAAAATCCCATTAATTTAAAATAATTATTTTTAAGGAGGTGTTTATGAATTAAACGTATTTTATTTATTTTATTTTTTACACTTATTTTTTGTTTTATTGGTTATAAAATATTTTCTCCTATTTATTTTCAAAATCATATTATTATAGATTATGGTTTACATCCTTTTGATGTTTGTATAGAGCAACCTGTTTTATGGAAATCTTTAAAAATATTATTTTTAATTACTTATATTTATTCTGGAATATTTTTTTCTAATTTATTATCTAATTTATTTCATTTTAAAAATAAATTAAAAGTGAATAAAAAAATTAAATTAAATAAAAATAATTATTCTCTAATAAATTCAAATAAAAAAAATGAATTAAAATTATTAATTGGCGAAAATGTGAATACCAAAGAAATTATTTATCTACCAGAAAAAAGCTTATATCAAAATATTTTAATTACTGGAACTATTGGCACAGGCAAAACCAGTAGTGCTATGTACCCATTTACTAAACAACTAATTAAATATGAAAATTTTAATAACAATAAAAAATTAGGTATGCTAATTTTAGATGTTAAAGGAAATTATTATCGAAAAGTTGTAGAATTTGCAAATGAATTTAATAGACAAGATGATATTATTGTTATTGAATTAAATGGCAAATATAAATATAATCCTTTGCATAAGCCAAACTTAAAACCATCTATCCTTGCTAACAGATTAAAAACAATTTTATTACTTTTTTCAAAAAATAATTCTGAAAGTTATTGGTTAGATAAGTCTGCTCAAATATTAGAAGAATGTATTAAACTGTGTAGACTCTATAACAATAACTATGTTACATTTGACGAATTACATAAGTTGATTACTAATGATAATTATTATTTAGAAAAAATAAATTATTTACGTGATAAATTTATTAAAAATATTTTTTCTGAAAGTCAAATTTATGATTTATATTCTAGTTTAAATTTTTTCGAAAAAGAATATTTAAATTTAGATCAAAGAACTATGTCTATTTTAAAATCTGAAATTACCAGAATTACTAATTGTTTTATTTCTGATTATGATGTTTTAAATACCTTTAATCCTAAACAAGAAGAGCTTAATTTTTTTGGTTTTGAAGAAGTATTAAAAAAAGGAAAAATTGTGGTATTAAATATGAATATAAATGAGTATTCAAATTTATCAAAAATAATTGCAGCATATTTAAAATTAGATTTTCAAACAGATGTAATGACTAGACTTGCTAACAGTAAAGATAATAATTTTAGAAGTGTTTGTTTTATTTCTGATGAATATTCTGAATATTGCACAGAAACTGATTGTAATTTTTTCTCGCAAAGTCGAGAAGCCAAATGTATAAATATTGTTGCTACCCAAAGTTATATTTCTTTATTAAATACTCTTCATGATCAATCTGCAGTAAATGTTATTATTCAGAATTTAATAAATAAATTATGGTTTAGAAGTGATGATATTTTTACAATTGAAAATGCACAAAAACAAATTGGAAAAGAAGATAAAGAAAAAATATCAAGAGGAATTTCAGAAAATGCTAAAGAAACTGTTTATAGCTATTTTACCAATTCTTTAAATTCAAAAAATTCTAATATTTCAGAAACTATTACCACAACTCTTCAAAACGATTTTGTTTATGATACCAATTTTTTCACCAGACATTTGACTAATTTTCACTGTTTAAGCTTTTTATCAACTGGTACTGAAATTATTCCACCATCTGAATTAAAATTATTTCCATATTTTAATAATTAATATTTTTTAGGAGGTTTTATTTATGTTTAAATTTATTTATAAAAAAAGATTTTTATTTGTTTTATTATTTATTTTATTTTTATTAATTTTTTCTTCTAATGTTTCTGCAAATATTTTTAATGGCAATCCAGAAATTGTAGATAAATTAAATTCTGCTTTTGAAAAAGTTGAAAGTTGGATGTTGAAATTGGCAACTCCAGCTGCCGCAGTTGCTGTAGCTGTTGGTTTATTTATGAAAAAGTTTAGTTTTGGTGATGAAGAAAGACTGAGAATTGCTAAAAAATTAATTAGAGGCAGTTTATTTTCTTATGCTTTTATTTTAGTTTTAGATTTAATTTTATCTGCAATTAGTTCTTTATTAACTTAATTTGGTGGTGATGTATTGGAAAATTCTAATTTAACAACTTCAATTATTGAAACAATTAATTCTATTTTTGAAACTTTATTTTCTTCTATTGATACTACAATTTATTCTGTTTTAGATGAATTAACTTTTATTGATAAAAATATTTTAAACAATTCTATTTTTCAAAAAATATTTGGTTCTACTGGCAATAATGGTTTATTAGTAATTGCGAATTCTTTATTAGTCGGATTTTCTCTTTATTACGCTATTCGTTTAATTTATTCTTATTATATGAATTTACAAATTGAAAGGCCTTATCAATTTATTTTTAAATTATTAATTTTTGGGATTGTAATGAATTGTTCTTATTTTATTTGTAATCAATTTATTCAAATAAATAGTTTTATTTCTGATGCAATTCGTACAGTAGGTTCAAATATTTTTGGACATGATATATCTTTTTCTGAATTAATAAATAGATTAAATTATCTTTCAATTAAAGAAAATGAATTTAATATTTTTTCTTTTGATGGATTAATAAAAAGTTTTATTTCTATTAGTTTATTTAATTTAATCTTTTCATATTCTTTAAGATATATAATGGTAAAAGTATTTATTTTAATTACTCCTTTTGCAATATTAAGTTTAATAAATGAATCTACTTCTTGGTTTTTCAAAACTTGGCTTAGAACAGTTCTATCTTTATTATTTCAACAGTCATTAGTTGCAATTATATTATTAATTATTTTTTCATTTAATTTTTCTTCAAATAATATTATTTCTCAATTGATGTGTATTGGTGGAATATATGCACTGGTGCGAGCCAATTCATATATTAGAAGTTTAATTGGTGGTATTTCAACAGATGTTTCAAACAATTTTAATATTAGTAGCAAATTTTTAAAAAATATTTAAAAGGAGTTTTTATCTATGAAATTTATTTTTCCACAAAATTATAATTTTAAAAATAAATTATTCGGGATAATTGATTATTCAAGTTTAATTTTTAATATTATTTGGGATTTAATTATCTTTTTATTAATTAATTTATTATTTAAAAATAATAATATTAAAATATTTATTTT